>Ga0209345_10000811_pt1 | contig 40142 bp, 33 predicted proteins | sample Cruoilmetagenom7_FD_187294 | JGI IMG/M metagenome (GOLD analysis project Ga0209345, IMG submission 187294) | Oil polluted marine microbial communities from Coal Oil Point, Santa Barbara, California, USA - Sample 7 (SPAdes) (version 2) | ecosystem: Environmental > Aquatic > Marine > Oil seeps ...
TCTATATGCACCTTATGCCCACGGCGGGTCAGTTCCTCTGCCAGGTCCGCTGTATGCTGCTCCATTCCGCCCCAGCCCTGGCCGGGGGTAGCTATGAGCAGGGCAATGGTGAGTCTGCGCGGTGAGGTCATTGAACTGCCATCATGGGGCGGGCGTTTTGCCGAGTACTTTTCGGTAAACCTCCAGCGTTGACTCTGTTTGCGCCTGAAGACGGAACCGGAAAGGGATCTCGATATTTGGTGTTTCTGCGCTCAGTAGCCTGAGGGTAACCTTGGCGAATTCCTGAGTGTCGTCAGGTGTTACCAGCCCGTCTCGAAAGCATGCCTGCAATGTTTCTGCTGCGCCGCCACGGTTAAATGCGACGACGGGTGTGCCTGATGATAGCGCTTCGGTAACTGTGCGGCCAAAGGGTTCTGGCTTTGTCGACATGTGGCAGACGAGGTCAGAGAACAGATAGAGTTCTGCCATGTCATCCCGTTGCCCGAGGAAAGTGACCTTGTCGGTAAGCCCGAGTCTGGCCCTGTGTTGCTCAAGCTCTCCCATGAAATGCTCTTTGCCCGGCTCCACACCACCGACAATGATGCCATGACAGTCGGGCTTTTCGCGGGTAATTTCCGCCATTGCCTCAAGAAACTGGAGTTGGCCTTTCCATCTGGAAATACGGCCAGGCATCATCAGAATGCGCTTGTTCTCAAGTTCCGGGAACTGTGAAATCAGAGTGCGTCGCCACTCAGTACTCAATGCCCGGTGTTGAAAGTAGTCGACATCTACGCCACGCTGTATCACTGTCAGGTTCTGTTCCGGAACCTGAAAATTCCGGAGCACGTAGCCGCGCACGCAGTTTGAAACCGCAATCACGTGATCTGACTGCGCCATGATGGCGCTGTACGGGTTAACGGAATACATGCCGTGAAAGGTTGAAACAATCGCCGGGCGCTGGTGCGCGGGCAACGCCTTCCATGCCAGACGCACAATCCATGCAGGCATGCGGGAGCGTACGTGAATAATGTCTGGCTGCAGGTCCCGGATCAGCTTTCGCATAGGCAGGATCTGGCCGAACGAAGCGGGCGATTTGCGGTGAATTGGCATCTGGATATGAGTTGAACCCTGCTCCTGAAGGCGCTTCGCCAGCGGACCTCCGCTGGACACAACAAACGACTCATGGCCACGTCGTACCAGATCAGACGCAAATTCCACGGTTCCTCTTTCCACACCACCGCTGTATAGCGCCGGCAGTGCCTGAAGGATTCTCAAGTAGTCTTCCTCTTTTGTTCTTTTCGTTTTTTACCGGCATCCGGTGAGAGCCAGCGCTGGATTACCCATTGTGCCGCCCGGTCTGCTTCCCAAAGGGGCTTCTCCTGGCCGGTTTTCCCGCCCATTACCGTAGCATGATCGCTCCAGCGTGCCACATAGCCGGCTTCGACAAGTCGTTGGACGCCACTTGCAACCCGGCTGTCCGGGTGTTCGGAGAGCTGGAACAGTCCGGTTGGAACGCCGGATGTTACGGCTTCGCACACCATAGACATGCTGTCCGGGGTTACCCAGATGGCTCTGGATGCAGCAACTTGATGGCTGAGCCAGTCCTCGTGGGTACTGTCGGGGTCTGCCACGGTGATCCGGGGGCCTGCAAGTTCATCCAGCCTTGCCCTGAGCAATTCCGGTGTTCGCCTGGAGCCACTGATCATCCAGCGCCATTGGGGGTATTCGCCAATAAGATGAGTGATTTGTCCGAAAACAACGTCGTCGTCCCAGTCAAAATGCGGGGACGGCCCGCCCAGCAATAACAAGGCTTCCGGCTTGTCAGTAATTCTGGCAAGGGGCGTAACGGTGTTAATGACACCTTCTGTGACAAGCGTATCCTTGTTCTGGGCTATCCCGTCATGGGCAGGAATAATGGCGCCATCGACCCACGTACGCGGGAATCCTGGCTTCATGATGATCAAGGTTTTTGTGTTCCTGAGACGTCTCAGGGCGAGCAAAAGCCTGTGAGTTCCTGTGCCGGCAGCGATGATCAGATCCGGGTGGGGCAGTGCCTTGTCCAGTGAGGGCGGTATAGCCAATAGTGCGCGCCACAAGGGCACAGCAACGTCGTCAGCATTGACCCAGAACAGACTGGCACCGGCTTTGACCCGCAAACGGTTGCCCAGGCCTCTCAACTGATTCCGATGCCCCGGTTTGTTGTCTGTGAGCAGCCAGATTATGGGTGCCGCTGACTCTCTATTTGTCGCCATAAAAGCCCGGATCGTCCTTGTCTGGTCGCGTTTTAAAGCGCCGGTGCATCCAGAGGTACTGGTCTGGGGCGCGTCGTATCTCTCTCTCAAGAATTTCGTTGATCATAGTTGCGTCCCGCAGGTCGTCACCACTGGGGAATGATTCCAGCGGCGGGTGAAAGTAAATGTCGTAACCGGGCCTGTCTTTTCGCCGGAAATGGCTGAAAGGTACAACCTTGCAATGGCTCCGTGCTGCAATTCTTGACGTGGCAGTGATTGTACCGGCCTGAACACCAAAAAATGGCGCAAATACTATATCCTTGCGGCCATAGTCCTGATCGGTCGCATACCATACTGTGCGATTATTTCGCAGGCTCCGGAACAAGCCGCGAAGATCCCTGGCACCCAGAACTGTTCCATACCGGCGCCCCCGCGCCCGGGTCATGACGGCATTCATCAGCGGGTTATTGTGATCCCGCTGCATCACATCCGCGTCAATATACTCGGTAATCAGGCTGCCGCCGAGATCCAGTGTGCTGTAGTGGCCGCCCAGCAGCAGCACTCCATTGCCTTCGGCGAGAGCACTGTCAAGGTGCTCCCTGCCATGAACTTCTGTTATGCCAGTGAATTCTGCGGGGTTTCGGAACCATGCAATTCCAAGCTCGACCAGCCCGATACCATTTGCGATAAACGTATTGCGAACCAGCGCGTCCTGTTGCGCCCGGGTGAGTTCCGGGAAGCACAGCCGGATGTTCACTTCGGCTATATGGCGGCGCCTTGGGGCAAGCCTCCAGGCCAGCAGACCGGCCCATTTCCCGAGCCACCACTGAAACCGGATCGGGAGGTGAGCCACGCACCACATAACTGCAATTCCGGCCCAGGTCGGCCACCAGCGAGGGTGGCGATAAGCCGAATAATTGGTATTGCGTGGCTGGCGGCGGTATTTCTTCTTCACTGGAAAACGGGTCCTGGGAGGTTAGTAGGTGACTGGTCAGACTATGGTGCCCGGCAGGGTCAGTCAGAAGCAAATCAACAGGGTTTAAGATATGATAGCGCACTGGTTTGCCGGGAGTCCTGCGTGCTTCAATTTATCTATTCACAGCTTATTCGGGTACTGCTTCCATTTATTCTTTTGCGTTTGTGGTGGCAGGGCCGTCAGGCCCCGGAACTGCGCCGTAACTGGCAGCAACGTCTGGGGTTCCTGCCCCGGATCGGTGGCACTGTGGTTTGGGTGCATGCGGTATCCGTTGGTGAGACCATTGCGGCTGCGCCTATGGTGAGGCGCCTGCTTGCCCGCAGCCCCGGGATTACCATTCTGATGACCGCTATGACAGATACAGGCCTTACACAGGCCAAGAAAATGTTTGGTGATCAGGTGCAGTATGCATACGCGCCCTATGATACCCCGGGCTCGATACGTCGTTTTCTGAACCGGACCAATCCTAGAATTCTGGTTATCATGGAAACGGAAATATGGCCGAATATGATACGCCAGAGCCGTTCCCGTCGCGTCCCTGTTTTTCTTGTCAATGCACGGCTTTCGGAACGTTCTGCCCGGGGTTATGAGCGGATTAAAAGTCTGGTCGCTCCGATCATGCGCAGTATCAGTTGGGTGGCCGCTCAGGCAGAGAAAGACGCAGAGCGGTTTCGCAGAATTGGCGTTGCGGCATCCAAGGTTGCAGTCACAGGAAGCGTCAAGTTTGATGTGGATATTCCTGACGCGGTTCGGGAGGCTTCGCAAAAGCTCAAAGGAACTTTTGCCTCACGTCCGGTCTGGATTGCCGGCAGCACCCATGAAGGTGAAGATGTACAGCTGCTGGCCGCCCACCGACAGCTTTTGAACAATCACCCGGATGCGCTGTTGATTCTGGTGCCCCGCCACCCGGAGCGCTTTGAATCGGTTACGGAAAAGGTGAGCAGGCAAAGACTTTCTCTGGCTCGGAGATCCCTTGGTGAAGACCCTTCCGGTGCAGATGTCTATCTTGGGGATACCATGGGCGAGCTGATGATGCTTTATGGTGCCAGTGAGGTGGCATTTGTGGGTGGTTCGCTGATTGAGCGTGGCGGTCACAATCCGCTGGAGCCTGCAGGCTGGGGGATTCCCGTAATTTCGGGGCCTCACGTGTTCAACTTTGAAACCATATATCAGCGGCTTCTTGACGATCGTGGCGTGACAATGGTCGAAGATGCCGATGAACTCTATCATCGCCTGTTGACGCTGTTTAATGATGCGGGTGAACGTAAAGCCAGTGGCCTGCGTGCACTCTCTGTGGTCAACAAAAACAGGGGGGCGCTGGACAGGGTGGTTGACGGGATCATCGAGAGGGTCTGAGGAAATTGGGGTGCCGGTCGTTGCAGAGCTGATTTTGGGTGAGGAGATTTTCTCCTCACCCGGTTTTCATTGTCCATTTCTGCGTAACTCAGCGGCTGGGATCTTCCAGAGTTTCCTGATCACTGGCCAGGGCTTCTATGCCGGGGGCTGTGGCGCTTAACCAGTTGTTCAGTTCGATCAGATCTCTCGGGCTGAGCGTGCCCGCAGCCTGTTTCAGCTGAAGCGTGTTGTTCACATAGTCATAGCGGACGTTGGCGTAATCTCTCAGTGCTACGTAGTAGGCCCGCTCCGCATCCAATACCTCGACGATATTCCGGGTGCCGACATCATAGCCAGCACGGGTGGCATCCAGGGCACTGCGGCGGGAAATAATGGTGCGCTCCAGAGCCGAGGCTGTCTCAATGTTGTTGTTAATAGTCAGGTACAGGCTGCGGGTGTTAACACGAACGTCACGACGAACTGTATTCAGAGTCTGCTCTGCGACGGTCACCTGTGACCGTTGCTGGCGAACACCCGCCTGGATACCACCGCCTGCATATAACGGGACATTGAGTGTCAGGCCAACCGTGCCTTGAGTGCCGTCGAACTGACTGCTGGTGCCGTTGGCAATGTTGGTGTCGCCGTAGGAGGCACTGAGGTCCAGAGTCGGATAATGTCCGGCTTTGGCTTCTTTCAGGACAGATTCGCTGGCGTCAAGCAGGTGCAGGGCAGACTGGATTGACCAGTTCTGTTCCAGCGCCGTGGCTTCCCAGGCAGCAGGGTTCATGGGTTCCGGACGGCTTAGCGGGAAATTCTGGCGCAGGTTTTCCAGTTCCTCCGCATACTCTCCTGTCAGCCTTGCCAGTTGCTCCCGTGCAATGTTCAGCTGGTTCTCCGCTGCGATACGCTGGCTTTTACTGTCGTCGTAACTGGCTCGAGCCTCGTACACTTCGGTGATGGCGATAAGGCCAACGTCAAAGCGTTCCTGAGCCTGTTCGTATTGGCGCTGGATAGCAGATTCGGTAGCACCCGCTGTGGTAACTGTATCCTGAGCACGGAGCACGCCGAAGTAAGCAGTTGCTACATCCAGGATAAGTTGCTGTTGGGCAAGGTTATATTCGGCTCGGGCAGATTCTGTCTGGAACTGGCTGGTGTCATGGCGGAACCAGATGTCTGCACGAAACAGAGGTTGGGATAGCTGGATGCCGTACGACAGTTCACGGTAACTGTAATCTGCAGTGGAACCATCAAGGTCAACCAGGTTGCCTTCACCGTATACCCCGATCTGTGGCAGCAGGTAACTCTGGCTGACGTCGCTGGCAGCTTGCTGGGCTTCATAGCTCGCGCGGGCGGCAGCAATGCCGGAGTCATAAGAGAGTGCTTTCTCGTAGGTCTCTACCAGGTCCAGGGAAAAGGCTGGCTGTGCCGCCAAGAGGCCAACCAGTCCGGAAAGCAGTCGTTTCTTCATCGTTACTCCTGATTACATGTGCGCATCTGCACCCACCCGGGGCGCTGAAAAGGAATGCCGGATCGCTCCTGGTGACATGGAGGCGATACCATTGGTGACATGAGTAAGTCGAGCCGGCCGAAACAGACCTGACATTATGGACAATAATCGCCCTAAGCTCTACAGCTGCGACCAGCATTTATATAGTTTGCTATGCAAGTCGGCTTGCGCTTGCAATAAATGACTTCAAGCAGCTATCGTTCAAAATCCAGTTGCAGGTCAGGATGTATGATGGTCGAGCCGTTTCAGTTCAAAGCCAGTGATGTCAAAATCGAAAAGCGCGAAACTGTCTTTCAGGGCTTTTTTCGCATGGACAAACTGTGGCTGACGCATCCGCGCTTCGATGGCAGAAGCATGCCCCGGTTTACCCGCGAGCTATTCCTCCGCGGAGATGCAACCTGCGTACTACCCTACGACCCCTGCCGCGATGAAGTGGTTCTGCTGGAGCAATTCCGTCTTGGTGCATTAGGACGCGACCAGTCTCCATGGTTGCTGGAGCTGGTGGCGGGAATGAATGAAGACGGCGAGAGCAGTGAGGACGTCGCCCGCAGAGAGGGGCAGGAGGAAGCCGGACTTAACTTCAGCAAGCTCGAAAAGATATGTGATTATCTGGTTTCCCCGGGCGGAACCACCGAAATGATTTATCTTTACTACGGCCAGGTCAGTACCGAGGGCGCCGGTGGCCTGCACGGCCTTGAACATGAGCACGAAGATATCCGGGTCCACGTAGTTTCGGCAGATGAAGCTATTGCAATGATTGGTGATGGTCGCATCAATAATGCGGCGGCTATCATCGCCATCCAATGGTTGCAGCTTAACCGGACCAGATTGCGTGCAGGGTTTCAGTGATGGGTGACTGGGCAATGAAACCCAGGCGCTATGTTCCGGATTTGCGCCAACTCGGAGCCCTGTGCGAGGGCAACTATCAGCGACTTCGCAGGTTGCGCCAGCTCAGGGTTGATGGGCAGCCTGTTTTTGAAATAGAGCTGCATCGGGAAAATGAGTACCTGGGCCGCGTGCGGATTCAAGTGCTGCAGACTGCCCGGTTTACTGACACACTTCTGCTCGAGCAGATTCACAATAATGGTCGCTGGCTCAATAACCCGCAGATGACTGTCCGGGTATACCACGATGCGCTCATGGCGGAAGTCATCAGCTGCTACCGGGACCGGCAAATCGCACCAACCAACGATTACCCCAATCGCTTCATGCACCACCCGGATGAAAAAGTTCAGGTTAACGGGTTTCTCGCCGACTGGCTTGAGTACTGTCTGAAATTTGGCCACCTGCCTCTTGAGCATGCTGCCTGGATAGCCGGCGAAAAAGATTAGCCAATTTGTTAAATGATGCAATATTTCTCCCGTCAGTTGGTCAGAATGTGACGCCGGTTGCAAAGGTGAGCAATAGATCCGGTAGCTGACAAAGTACACTGGTGTTGAAATCATCTAACTGAGTTTCTCGAGTGATGGCAACGGGTAAAACAAGAGCATCATGACTTCAAAGGAAACAGCCCGGCCATTTCGGGTGCTGCAGTTGACCGATCCGCACCTGATGGCCAGCGAGGATGGTGCGTTGCTGGGTGTAAATACCCGTGACAGTCTCGATGCCGTTATTGCAGATGTGATCAATTCTCACGGGCAGCCGGATCTGATCCTCGCCACTGGTGATATCGCCCAGGATGGTTCGGAAGAAGCTTATCGTGTTTTTGGTGATCGTCTTCGTGCTTTCAGCGCAGGATCGGCCTGGATTGCCGGGAATCATGATCAGGTCGGGCGGCTGGCTGAAGTTGCAGCACTCTATGGTTCAGATCGCCGGCACATTGTTGAGGGCGGCTGGCAGTTTATCCTTCTGAATTCTTCTGTGCCCGGGAAAGTATTCGGGGAGCTTGCTGAGTCGGAGCTGGAGTTTCTTGCCGGAATACTGGAGCAATATCCGGATTTGCCCGCTCTTGTCACGTTACATCATCATCCGGTTGATATCAGTGCTGACTGGATGAGAGATATAGGTCTCAGGAATCGTGAGGATTTCTGGCGGATAATTGATCGTTTCCCGCAAGTGAAAGTGGTGTTGTGGGGGCATATTCACCAGACTCACGAGAAGCAGCGAAATGGCGTGCAGCTGCTGGCGACGCCTTCTACTTGTATCCAGTTTACCTCTGGCTCTCGCAAGTTTTCCGTGGAAGATCTGGCTCCAGGGTATCGTTGGTTTGAACTCCAGGCCTCCGGCAACTTCACTTCTGAAGTGTGCCGGGCCCTGGATTTCCAGTTCGAGTTGGATCAGACCAGTTCTGGTTACTGAGCCTCTGCGGCCAGTTCCCGGTCTGGAGTCTCACTCTTCTGTCTTTGTGCCCGTAGTTCCTTGGCGACAGAAACCATGGCTTCGAGTGCTGGTATCACTTCCTCCCAGCGTCTGGTTTTCAGGCCGCAGTCTGGATTGACCCACAGACGGTCCGCCGGAATTCTCTCTGCTGCCTTGTTCATCAAATCCGTCACCTGTTCTATTGTTGGAATGTTTGGTGAGTGGATGTCATAGACTCCGGGACCAATATCGTTGGGGTACTCGAAACCCCTGAACGCATCAAGCAGTTCCATGGCCGACCGGGATGTTTCAATCGTAATCACGTCAGCATCCATGCGGGCAATGGCTTCAATGATGTCGTTGAACTCTGAATAGCACATGTGTGTATGGATTTGTGTGCCGTCCTCTACGCCGTTGGCGCATATCCGGAAGGCTTCGATAGCCCATTCCAGGTAGCTGTTCCAGTCTGACTGGCGAAGAGGCAAACCTTCACGCAGGGCTGCTTCATCAATCTGAATGATGCCAACGCCGGCTTTTTCCAGGTCCTTTACTTCTTCACGCACGGCCAGAGCTAACTGCAGGCAGGTATCCCTGCGCGGCTGGTCGTCACGTACAAAAGACCAGTTCAGGATGGTTACAGGGCCTGTCAACATGCCTTTCATCGGCTTTTCTGTCAGTGACTGGGCGAATCTGGTCCAATCGACAGTCATGGGGTTTGGGCGAGTGATGTCACCGAACAGAATGGGGGGCTTCACGCACCTTGAGCCATAGGACTGAACCCAGCCGAAGCGACTGAACACGTAGCCTTCCAGCTGCTCGCCGAAATACTCCACCATATCGTTGCGTTCTGCTTCGCCGTGTACCAGGACATCCAGATCAAGCGCCTCCTGTTGTTCCACACAGTAGGCAATTTCTTCACGAATCCGCGCTGTATAGTCCTGCTGGCCCAGGTTTCCCTGGCGGAATTCATTGCGAGCCTTGCGTATTTCCGGCGTTTGCGGGAAGGAGCCAATGGTGGTTGTAGGATAGTCGGGAAGCCGGAACCTATCGTGCTGCAGTCTGGACCGGGTGCTGAAGGGGCTCTTGCGTTCACCGTGTTCCGGAGTGATGGATGACAAGGCCTGTGCAACCGCCGGGTTGTGGACCCGGGAAGATGTGCGGCGGCTGTCTACTGCACACTGGTTGTCTGTCAGCTCTTGAGCAACGGCTTCCCGGCCCTCGTTCAGAGCCGTCGCCAACGTGCTTAGTTCCCGCAGTTTTTGCCGTGCGAACGCCAGCCAGTTGCGGACTTCCGGGTCCAGAGTGGTCTCACTTTCGAGGTCAACGGGAACGTGCAAGAGTGAGCAGGAGGGCGCGAGCCACAGGCGGTCGCCGAGCTTTTGCGCTATCGGCTCCAGCCAGTCGAGCGCAGCGTTCAGGTCTGTTTTCCATATGTTGCGCCCGTTGATAACGCCCAGGGACAGAATCTTGTGGGCTGGCAGCCAGTCGGCCAGTCGTGGAACTTCCACGGGGGCGCTGACGGCGTCGAGATGAAGTCCAGCCACCGGCAACTCGCAGGCGAGTTGAAGGTTCTCCCGCAATTCACCGAAGTAGGTTGTCAGCAGCAGCTTCATAGGCGCAGTTTTGAGTTCGTGGTAAGCAAGTACAAACGCATGACGCCAGTCAGCGTCCAGCTCTGTGACCAGCGCTGGTTCGTCGATCTGCACCCACTCCGCTCCGGCGGCTGCGAGTTTTTCCAGCAACTCGCTGTATACAGGTAACAATGCTGGCAGGAGATCAAGCGGGTTTGAGCCATCTTTTGCCTTGCCCAGCCAGAGATAGGTTACCGGGCCGATGATGACCGGTTTGCCGTTCACACTTTGTGCGCAAGCCTCGGCAAATTGTTCCAGAAGGCGCTCGGCATTCAGGTTAAAGCTAGTGTCAGCACTGAATTCCGGCACGATATAATGATAGTTTGTGTCAAACCATTTGGTCATTTCACCCGCATGTACACTGCAGCAGGCGCTGTCGTTGGGGGAGCGGCCTCGGGCGACACGAAAATACTGATCCAGTGCTGAACCTTCATTGGTGCTGGCCCGTGCAGGCAGATTTCCGAGTGTCGCGCTCATATCCAGTACCTGATCGTACAGGGAAAATTCGCCCACTGGAGCGAAGGTCAGGCTTGCCTGTTCCTGCCAGTTCTGCTTACGTAGTCCGGCGGCAGTTTCGTACAGCGCGTCTTCACTGGAATTTCCGTGCCAGAGGGCTTCCAGGGCAAACTTGAGTTCCCGGCGGGCGCCGATGCGCGGGTAGCCAAGACTGTGGGTTGTGATCATCCGATACTCCTGATTCTGCATTTTGTTTATCGTTTGGAAGAGCGGTCAGATTAGTCTTTTGGGCGCATGAAAAATAATGGTATTATTTCAGGTTTTCATTAATTTAATTCATGGGTTGGCGAATGATTGAGCGTAGTCATCTGGAAGTTCTCCGGGCCGTGGAGGCAGAAGGTTCGCTGACTGCAGCAGCCCAGCACCTTCACCTTACTCAGTCGGCGCTCAGCCACTCGGTTCGCAAACTGGAGCAGCAGCTTGGAACGCCTCTCTGGTTGAGGGAAGGGCGGCAGCTTCGGCTTACTCAGGCCGGCAATCACCTGCTGGCGTTGGCAAATCGCCTGCTGCCGCAGTTCGAGCATGCGGAAATGCTGATTGACCAGTTTTCCAGAGGACAAGCAGGCACTCTGCGTATCGGAATGGAGTGTCACCCATGTTATCAATGGCTGCTGAAGGTCGTTGGCCCCTATCTTGAACAGTGGCCGTCGGTAGATGTAGACGTGAAACAGAAGTTCCAGTTTGGTGGTATCGGTGCACTGTTTGGGCATGATATCGACATATTGGTAACTCCTGACCCGCTGCACCGGCCTGGTCTGGTGTTTGAGCCAGTGTTTGACTATGAGCAGGTGCTGGTAGTTGCGGCGGATCATCGTCTGGCCGGGAAACTCTGGGCCGAGGCAGGGGATCTGGAGCGGGAAACCCTGATTACTTACCCCGTGGCAATCGAGCGGCTGGATGTATTCAATCACTTGCTGGTTCCGGCAAATATGCGCCCGGCCCGGCATAAAACTATCGAGACCACGGATATCATGCTGCAAATGGTCGCTGCTGGTCGCGGAGTCGCGGCTCTGCCCCGCTGGCTGGTGACGGAATACAGTGAGCGGCTGGCCCTTGTGCCTGTAAAGCTGGGGAAAGACGGTGTTTCCAAACAGATTTTTCTGGGCCGTCGCGAGCGCGAGGTGGGGGTAGAATATATGGATTCGTTTATGAAGCTGGCACGAGAAGTTCGCTGGCGCTAATCTCTTCAGTTACACTGCGCAAAAATTTGTCAGGAATTACCCTTATGAGCGAAATCCCTTCTGATCTCAAGTACATTGAAACCCATCAGTGGGTACGAGTGCACGCTGATGGCACTGCGACTATAGGCATCACTGATTTTGCCCAGGAGCAGTTGGGCGATGTGGTGTATATCGGCGTTCCCGAAGTAGGGGAAATGGTTACCGGTGGCGAGGAGGCCGGTGTTGCTGAGTCGGTTAAATCGGCCTCCGATGTGTTCAGCCCGGTAACGGGGGAGGTCCTCGAGATTAACGAAGCTCTTGAAGACGAGCCGGAAAAGGTCAACGAAGACCCATACGGCGACGGCTGGTTGTTTAAAGTAAAGCTGGCTGATGAAGGTGAGATTGATGGCCTGATGGACGTCGTGGCTTATGCGGAGCATGTAGCGGCCGCCGAGTAAGTCGATTAGGGACCGTCGGGCACAGCTTTCCGAAACTGTGCAGAGCCATGGGTGAAGAGCGAGAAACTCTTCACGGGCTGGCCAAGGACGGCCAGCCCAGGACTCTCACTGCGACGCAGGAGCAATAAGCAGTGAGAGGCGGAGCCCAAGCGCCACATGGATGTGCTGCAATGAGCGTGTTTTGGAAAGCTGTGCCCGACGGTTCCATACTCTCGGCTCAGGTGCGCCGGCATTCCCTTCATGTATAATCCCCGCCCTGAATTTCTTTCCTAGGTGGTCGCAATGAATTTCCCGGTTTTATATTTACGCAAAGGCGCGGAGCGCAGGCTTCGGGCAGGCCATCTGTGGGTTTACAGCAATGAAGTTGATATCCAGCGGTCACCGCTGACCGGGTTCGGGGCAGGTGCTCAGGCAGAGCTGCGGGCCTCCAATGACAAACCGCTTGGTGTTGTGTTCGTTAACCCGCATGCGCTTATCTGTGGTCGTTTGATCAGTCGTGATCCGACGCAGGGTATGACTCCCAACCGGTTAACCCAGAGGATGGAAACGGCGCTGGCACTGCGGGATCGGCTTTTTGGTAAGCCGTTTTATCGCTGGGTGTTCGGAGACAGTGATGGACTATCAGGGCTGGTAGTGGACCGGTTTGGCGATACCGTTGTGGTGCAGATCTCCACCGCTGGTATGGAACAAATGAAAGAGTCGATTATCCGGACAATTCAGCGGCTGGCGCATCCCAAGGCCATTATCCTGAAGAACGATGGCAAGATGCGGAGCGTTGAAGGGTTGGACTCCTACGTTGAGCAGGCTCACGGCCCCGAGGCGCTGCTGCTTGAGGTGGAGGAAAATGGTGTTCGTTTTGAGGTGCCTCTTGAGGGTAGCCAGAAAACCGGCTGGTTTTATGATCACCGTATGAATCGTCAGCGCCTGCAGGCTTATGCGCCCGGTAAGCGGGTGCTGGATGTGTTCAGTTATGTCGGTGGCTGGGGTATTCAGGCCGCATGTGCGGGCGCCACTCAGGTTACCTGTGTGGACAGTTCCTCAGGCGCAATTGACTCTGTGCACCATAATGCCAGGTTAAATGGTCTGGATAATGTCGAGACCATTGAGGGTGATGCGTTCGAGGCACTGAAGGCGCTGGCGGACGAAAAGGAGAAGTACGATATTGTTGTGCTGGATCCGCCAGCGCTGATCCCACGCCGCCGGGATCAGAAAGCCGGTGAGCAAGCGTATGCCCGCCTTAATCAGCTTGGGTTACGGTTGCTGGAGCGGGACGGAATTCTTGTTTCTGCATCATGTTCCATGCATCTTTCGCAAGAAAAGCTGGTCGATATCATTCGGGGTAGCGGTCGCAAGATTGATCGTTTTGTGCAGCTTCTCGAGCAGGGGCATCAGGCGCCGGATCACCCGATCATTCCGGGAATTCCTGAAACGGATTACATCAAATCCTGTTTTGTGCGTTCGCTGACCGGCTTCATGTAAGGTCAAGCGGGCCTGTGTTTGCGGCCCGCTTGCCTGTAACCAGTGTTATCCGCGAAGACTGATAACCTGCCATCCCTTCTTGTTTGCGTATTTTTCAAGTTTCGGATCTGGATCAACCGCAACCGGGTTTTCCACTTTTTCCAGTAGCGGCAGGTCGTTGTGTGAATCACTATAGAACCAGGCACCGTCCAGGCTTTTTCCGTGTGCAGTCAGCCAGTCGGTCAGCCGTGTGACCTTGCCCTCCTGGAAGCTGGGCGTACCGGCAACGGCGCCGGTATAACGCCCGTTGATCATCTCGGGGTCGGTGGCAATCAGGTGTTCGATGCCCAGTGCCTCCGCGATAGGCTCGGTCACAAAGCGGTTGGTGGCCGTAATGATCATCAGGGTGTGGCCGCGCTCCCTGTGCCAGTTCAAAAGCTCATTTGCCTTGTGTTGCATCATAGGGCGCACCTTTTTGGCCATGAAGGCAGCACGCCATTCGAGCAGTTCATCCATGCCGTGGGTCGACAGAGGCTGAAGAGCAAACCCAAGGTAGTTCAGTATGTCCATCTCGCCATTCAGGTATTCCTGATAGAAGCGGTCGTTAGCTTTGCGGTAGGTCTCGGCATCCACGATGCCTTCTTCTACAAGAAACTCACCCCATGCGTGATCACTGTCACCGGCCAGCAGAGTATTGTCCAGATCAAAAATTGCGAGCGTCAAGCATTACCTCCAGAGACAGGGTACTTCGGGAAGACTGGCATCTTATCATGGGTGTGGCTGCGTAGCTGCGTTTGCCGAAGTCTTGGGATTCTGTAAGAATGAGCGCAACTTGGAAAAATCCGACCGGTAAATATCTGACCGGTCAACCGACTTTTTAAAGAGGACTGTGCCGTGATCGATTCAGACGGTTTCAGACCCAACGTCGGAATCATTCTGGCCAACCACCAGGGAGAGGTTCTCTGGGCAAGGCGAATAGGGCAGGACTCCTGGCAGTTTCCCCAAGGCGGCATCAACAACGAAGAATCGCCGGAAGAGGCACTGTACCGGGAGCTTGGAGAGGAGATTGGCCTGGGCAGCAACGATGTTGAAATCATCAGTTGTACCCGGGGCTGGCTGAGATATCGCCTTCCCAAGCGGATGGTACGGCATAACTCTCACCCCATCTGCGTTGGCCAAAAACAGAAATGGTTCCTGCTGAGGATGTTATCACCGGATGCACAAGTACGTGTTGATGGAACGGATTCACCGGAGTTCGATGGTTGGCAATGGGTAAGCTACTGGTATCCGTTGGGTCAGGTGGTTTCCTTCAAGCGCGAAGTGTATCGACGTGCGCTGAGAGAGCTTGCACCGCGACTGTTCTATAACATGGAGCAGTGGCATCAGGGCGAGCATAACCGGCGTTTAAAGGACCTGACGAACTGACGGACTGACACCCCATGCTAAGCATTCTGCGAAGTCTTGTACAAGAGGTAAACGGTGCCCGGGATCTTCATGAGGCGCTGGGTATCATTGTGTCGCGTGTGCAGAAAGCCATGGGGACCGAGGTCTGTTCCGTTTACCTTCTGGATCCTGCCTCCAACCGCTATATTCTGATGGCTACAGAAGGCTTGTATCTGAAAGCCATAGGCAAGGTAAGCCTTGCCTACTCAGAGGGGCTGGTCGGGCTTGTGGGGTCCCGGGAGGAGCCAATCAACCTGGAAGATGCGCCGTCCCATCCCCGCTATCGTTATTTTCCCGAAACTGGCGAAGAACGTTTCCGCTCGTTTCTTGGGGTTCCCATTATCCATCATCGTCGGGTACTTGGTGTTCTTGTTGTCCAGCAGCGGGAGAGCTCCCGGTGCTTCGATGAGGGCGAAGAAGCTTTTCTGGTCACGGTTTCTGCCCAGCTTGCCGGTGTTATTGCGCATAGTGAAGCGACAGGGGCAATCAGCGGCCTTTCGATTACCGGCGAAGAAGCCCTTGATGTCAGCTTCAACGGGGTGCCAGGCTCACCTGGCGTGGCTATAGGTCACGGCGTGGTGGTCTACCCGGCAGCTGACCTGGACGTGGTTCCCGATAAGCCGGCTGAGGACATTGAACAGGAACTGGAGCTTTTCCGGTCGGCTGTCCAGGCGGTCTATGAAGACATTGAACAGGTTGCAAAGCGGCTGACTTCACGGCTTCGTCCTGAGGAGCTGGCCTTGTTTGATGTTTATCTGCGTATGCTGAGTGACGGAGCTTTGCCCGGAGAGGTTAATAACCGCATCCGCGAAGGCGTATGGGCTCAGGGCGCGCTCAAACAGGTAGTCCAGCATTACGTGCGTCATTTTGAAATGATGGACGATCACTACCTTCAGGAAAGAGCGGTCGATATTCGGGATCTTGGTCGCCGGCTGCTTTCCTATCTGCAGGAGGGTGAGCAAAAGGATCTGAATTATCCCGAGCGTACAGTTCTGGTCAGCGAGGAACTGACTCCAGCCATGCTTGGAGAGGTTCCCCGGGGGCAATTGGTAGGTCTGGTTTCGGTCAAGGGCTCCAGCAACTCCCACGTTGCTATTCTGGCCCGGGCAATGGGCGTGCCCACTGTCATGGGGTTGGTAGATATTCCGGTTAATCAGCTTGATGGTAAAGAGCTGATCGTGGATGGCTTTGAGGGACAGATTTTTGCTTCCCCTTCTGCGGATCTCCGGGCGTTTTTCCAGGAAATCTGTGATGAGGAGGATGAGCTTGACCGTGGGTTGGAGGCGCTCCGCGATCAGCCCTGCATCACAACTGATGGCCATCGGGTTCCTCTGTTGGTCAATACCGGGCTGATGACGGATGTGGTGCGGTCCCTGTCACACGGAGCTGAGGGTATAGGCCTCTATCGCACCGAAGTACCCTTCATGATCAAAGACCGCTTCCCCTCAGAGCAGGAACAGCGTCAGTATTACCGCGAACAGTTGGAAGCTTTTGCGCCTAACCCGGTAACCATGCGTACTCTGGATATCGGCGGCGACAAAGCTTTGACGTATTTCCCGATAGAAGAAGAAAATCCGTTTTTGGGTTGGAGGGGTATCCGGGTGACGCTGGATCACCCTGAGATCTTTCTGGTGCAGGTGCGGGCTATGCTCAAGGCAAGCGAAGGTCTGAACAATCTTCAGATCATGCTGCCTATGATCAGCAATATCTCAGAGGTAGAGGAGTCCCTGCACCTCATATACCGGGTTTACCATGAGGTACGGGAAGAGGGTTATGACATCCGTATGCCCAAGGTGGGCGTAATGGTGGAAATACCTGCCGCGGTTTACCAGATTCGTGAGCTGGCTGACCGTGTAGACTTTCTGTCGGTTGGCTCCAACGATCTGACCCAGTATCTGCTTGCGGTAGATCGCAATAATCCCCGTGTCGCACAGCTCTATCATTCCTTTCATCCGGCAGTGTTGCAGGCACTTGTCCGGATAGCCCAGGATGCCCACGCTGTAGGTAAACCCGTGGGTATCTGCGGTGAGCTGGCGGGGGATCCTGGCGGCGCATTACTGCTCATGGCCATGGGTTATGATTCACTGTCTATGAACGCGGCCAGCTTGCCGAAAGTGAAGTCCGTGATTCGCAGCGTCAGTCGGGAGTGGGCTGTGAAGCTTCTGAAAGATGTACTGTTGCTGGATTCACCGCATGTTATCAAGAGCTGTGTGGAGCTTTCTCTGCGCAATGCCGGCTTTGGTCGTTACCTGAGGCCGGGTAAGTCCACGTCTGCAGCTCTTGCTGAACAAGCTGTTTCCTGAGGCGACGTCTTTCAAATCTAGTGTGCTTGCTCTAAACCAGGCTGCTAACTTGTGTTCTGTGATGGTCAGGAAGACAAGAAAGATCAGGAGCTCCGATCACGCCATTCATCCAGAAAAGGGAAGGTTATGAAAGCGCCAACCGATCTGAAACCTGCTCCACGCATCGGGCTTGCGCTTGGTGGGGGCGGTCCCTTGGGTGGTATTTATGAAATTGGCGCGCTTCGGGCATTGGACGAGGCACTGGATGGGCTCGATTTCAATAACCTGGATGTCTACGTGGGAGTTAATGCCGGCTCTTTTGTCGCTGCCAATCTGGCAAATCAGATGACCACTGCGCAATTATGCCGGATCTTTGTGCGGAATGAGGCTGAGGTCCATCCTTTTCACCCGGATGTGTTCTTTCGTCCGGCACTGAAAGAAATGGGAAGCCGGTTGCTGGCTATGCCAGGGTTGTTTTCCACAGCGCTGCGGCGCTTTATCAATAACCCCTACGATCAGAGCCTGCTCGAAGCCCTTACTCTCATGGCGCAGGCGGTTCCTGCCGGCCTTTTCGATAATGAAGGATTGCATGAGTACCTCAGGCGTGCATTTTCCATGCTAGGGCGCTCGAACGATTTCCGCCAATTGAAACATAATCTTTACATTGTGGCAGCGGACGTGGAAAGCACTGAGGCCGTATGTTTTGGAGCTCCCGGATTTGATCATGTACCGATTTCCAGAGCCATTCAGGCAAGTACGGCGTCTCCTGGCCTGTATGTGCCTGTTGAGATTGATGGCCGTTACTATGTGGATGGTACGTTGCGCAAAGGTCTGCATGCCTCTGTGGCTTTCGAAGATGGCGCGGATCTGGTTTTTGCCGTAAACCCTCAGGTACCGATTGATGCCAGTGCAGCTGTCAGGGCCGGAACCATGGCGCCAGGAGAATTGACTCACTCGGGAATGCCCAACCTGTTGTCACAGATGTTCCGAACTATGGTGTATTCACGTATGAAGTCGGGAATTGCAAATTACGCGACGGACTATCCGAACAAGGATATTTTGCTGTTCGAACCCACCGGGGATGATGCCAAGCTGTTTTTTTCGAACGTCTTCAGCTTTCAGTCACGCAGGATGGTTTGCGAGCATGCTTATCAGATGACGCGCCGGGACCTGCTGAACCGGGCGGATGAACTGGAGCCAAAGCTTGAGAAATATGGCATCAGGTTGCGCCGGGATCGCCTGGAAGATGAGCAGCGAACTATAAGTACCAGCCTTTACGGAGAAATGCTGCCGCTGTATGTGGCCAGGAGTCGGCAGAAAAAAGCAGCGGGGAAGGGACGGCTTGTGACTGGGCTGGGAAACGTCACGCAACTGTTTTCAAAGGCCAAATAAGCTCCCGGATCAACAGCATTATACGCATGTGATCCAGGGGCTTGGCTGGCGTAGCATGTGAATCAGAGAATATAGCGGCTCAGATCTTCGTCTTCCGACAGCTCGCCAAGTTTTTCATCAACATAGTCTGCACTCACTTCGAATGCTTCGGTTACGCCATCGCCGGCATCAAATGACAGGCTTTCCAGCAGTCGCTCCAGCACTGTATGAAGGCGCCGTGCTCCGATGTTCTCTGTCGTCTCGTTTACCTTCCAGGCAATTTCCGCGATTCGCGCAATGGCACCTTCACTAAACGTCAGCTTGACGCCTTCGGTAGCCATAAGCGCTTCGTACTGTTGTACCAGCGAAGCATCCGGTTCGGTGAGAATGCGCTTGAAGTCGCCAGGGCTGAGAGCCTGTAGCTCAACACGGATCGGCAAGCGGCCCTGAAGCTCCGGGATCAGATCTGAGGGCTTCGACAAGTGAAACGCGCCGGAGGCAATGAACAGAATGTGATCCGTGCGAACTGAGCCGTATTTTGTGCTCACGGTACTGCCTTCAATCAGAGGCAGAAGGTCGCGTTGAACCCCTTCCCTGGAGACATCAGAAGAGGTGTTCTCCGAACGCTTGGCTACTTTGTCAATTTCATCGAGAAATACAATGCCATTTTGCTCTACCGCAAGAATGGCCTTGTGTTTGATTGATTCTTCGTTGACCAGCTTGGCCGCTTCCTCTTCCTTCACCCGTTTAAGGGCGTCAGCTACTTTCATCTTCCGGGGTTTGGATTTGTCCGCAGCCATGTTTGAAAACATGCTCTGTAGCTGGTTGGTCATCTCCTCCATGCCTGGGGGAGCCATGATCTCAACGCCGGCGCCTGAGTTGCGGAGATCGATTTCTATTTCCTTGTCATCCAGTTCGCCTTCCCGAAGCTTTTTCCTGAATAGCTGGCGGGTGGATGAATCTTCTGAAGACTTCTGGCTGTCTTCAGTGAAACTCCGGGGTGGAGGGATCAGTGCGTCCAGAATCCGGTCTTCTGCTGCGTCCAAAGCTCTTTCTTCATGGCGTTTCATTTCCTGTACGCGTAGCATTTTAACGGCCATATCCGCCAGATCACGGATGATGGACTCAACGTCGCGCCCTACGTAGCCCACCTCGGTAAATTTGGTGGCTTCCACTTTCAGGAAAGGTGCATCGGCCAGCTTGGCAAGACGCCGGGCAATTTCGGTTTTGCCCACGCCAGTTGGACCGATCATCAGAATGTTTTTGGGTGTGACCTCATCGCGAAGGGAGCTGTCCAGCTGCATCCGGCGCCAGCGGTTTCTGAGGGCAATGGCCACGGCTCGCTTGGCGTCTTGCTGGCCCACGATGTGTTTGTTGAGTTCATGGACAATCTCACGGGGTGTCATTGCAGACATGGTTGCTCCGGATCAGTCGTTTTTGGAGGGTGCGTCTTTGGAGAGCACTTCAATGGTGCGATTGTGGTTTGTGTAAATGCAGATGTCTGCAGCTATATCCAAACCTTTCTCCACAATCTCATGTGCGGTCAGCTCGGTGTTCTCAAGGAGTGCTCGAGCTGAGGCCTGAGCGAAGGGGCCGCCGGAACCAATAGCGATCAACCCCTGTTCCGGCTCAATCACATCGCCGTTGCCGGTAATGATCAGGGATGCGGTTTTGTCTGCGACGGCCAGCAGCGCCTCTAATCGCCGCAGAGCTCTGTCCGTGCGCCAGTCTTTTGCCAGCTCAACGGCCGCGCGTGTGAGGTTGCCCTGATGCTTTTCGAGCTGGGCTTCAAACCGTTCAAACAGAGTGAAAGCATCCGCAGTGCCACCGGCAAAGCCTGCGATCACCTGACCGTTATAAAGACGACGAACCTTGCGGGCGTTGCCTTTCATCACAGTATTTCCCAGAGAAACCTGGCCGTCGCCTCCCATGGCAACTTCGTCATCGCGTCTGACGGAAAGTATGGTAGTCATTAGGGCTCCAATTGCCTGATAAAAATCGGTATTGAGCAGTAATGGAGGCAGGATGGGAGAATTCAAGTGGTCCGGAAACAGTTAGCCCTGCTTGGGGATTTTCCGGATGAGCGGCTGTATGTTGATAGACACCAGTTTGTCGATGGCAGAGTTCATCTGGCTGCGGGACTTGAACGGTCCTACGTTTACCCGGAACCAGACAGAACCGCTGTCGAGCTCTATGCGTTGAACTGCGGCCCTGAGCCCCTGGAAGGCAATCTGAGCGCGCTGGCGTTCAGCATCTTCCTTGCTGCGAAATGAGCCCGACTGCACAAGGTAGTCGAAATCCTGTTTGCTCGGGCCGGGCGTGTACTCTTCCACCTTCGGGGGGATAACTTCCGATTCCGGAAGCATCTCATAGAACCTGAAGCCCTGTTTTTTCTCTGCCGGTTTAGTGGTTGTTGCAGGGGGCTGCTGAGCGGGCTTTTCTATCACCAACTGCTGTTGCGGGCCCTTGCTGGGAGGGATGGAGTTCAGGTAGACAATAAAACCGATAAATCCGCCGACCGTAGCTAGTGATAAAATCCACTTCAAGGACAAACCTCCGTGCTGGGAACGGGCCGGTGCTGCAGGCTTCGTGCGTTTTTTCTGTGTGCGTGCAGGCTTGGCCGACTTCTTCTTCGGCGTGGCTGACGGCGTGCCTGTCCGGCTTTTGCGAGCATAGTCTCGGGACATTGTCGTTTGTTACATCTCTTCCGGTGCGCTGACGGCCAGCAGCCCAAGGCCGTTGGCGATCACCTGGCGCACCGCCAGATAAAGGCTGATACGAGCATCCCGCACTGCGGTATCTTCAATCAGCACTTTGTGTGCGTTGTAATAGGTGTGGAACTGTCCCGCCAGATCCCTGAGATAGTGTGTAAGGTGATGTGGTTCGCGCTGGATGGCTGAGTTGGCTATCAGTTCCGGATACTTTGCCAGTTGGTTCGCCAGTTCTTTTTCTTCATCCAGAGTCAGCAGGGAGAGATCACCCACGGACTCATTGAATCCGCGGTCAACACCCTCCGCGGCCAGTTTCCGCAACACGCTACAAATGCGCGCATGGGCATACTGAATGTAGTACACCGGGTTTTCATTGGTCTGAGAGCGGGCCAGATCAATATCGAAGGTCAGCTGGGAGTCGACGCGCCGTGCCGCAAGGAAAAAGCGTGTTGCATCCCTGCCCACTTCATCGATCAGATCGCGAATGGTTACGTAGCTGCCGGCACGTTTGGAGATCTTTACCTCCTGGCCGGACCGGGTAACCATGACCATCTGGTGCAGAACATAGTCTGGCCAGCCTTGTGGGATGCCCGCATTCAGCGCCTGTAGCCCGGCGCGAACCCGGGTAACAGTGGAGTGGTGGTCTGCACCCTGTTCATTGATCACGGTTGTAAATCCGCGTTCCCACTTGTCCAGATGATAGGCTACATCTGGCAGGAAATAGGTGTAGCCACCATCTTTCTTGCGCATTACCCGGTCTTTATCGTCGCCGAACTCAGTGGTTTTCAGCCACAAGGCGCCACCATTCTCGTAGGTGTAACCATTATCCTGAAGACGTTTGACAGTGGCTTCAACCTTGCCATCCGCATACAGGGAGGATTCCAGAAAGTACACATCAAACTGGACACCGAAGGCCTTAAGATCCAGATCCTGCTCCCGGCGCAGGTATGCAACTGCAAACTCTTGTATGGCGGTGCGATCCTCAGGATCTCCGCTGGCGGTTACTTCGCGATCATCAGCGGTGACTGTGTCGCCGGCCAGGTACGCCTTGGCAACATCGGTAATATAATCTCCTCTGTAGCCGTCTTCCGGCCAGCTGTCGTCCTCAGGTGTCAGCCCCTTAACACGAGCCTGCACCGAGAGTGCGAGATTGTTGATCTGGGCGCCGGCGTCGTTGTAATAGAACTCGCGGGTAACGTTGTAGCCGTTGGCTTCCAGCAGGCGGCAAAGGCAGTCACCAATGGCGGCGCCCCGGCCGTGGCCAACATGCAATGGCCCGGTTGGGTTGGCGGAGACAAATTCCACCTGGACTTTCTCACCTTTACCGCTATTGTTGCGGCCAAAGTCACCGGCCTCATTCAGGATCGTGTTCACGATCTCAAAGGTGCTGGCAGTGCTCATGAAAAAGTTGATAAAGCCGGGACCGGCAATTTCCACTTTCTCCAGGGCTCTGCTTTCAGGCAGCTTTTCAATCAGCATTTCTGCCAGTTTGCGAGGCGGGCAGCCCGCTGTTTTGGACGCAACCAGGGCAATGTTGCAGGCATAGTCACCATGGGATTTATCCTTGGTGTTGCCTACTTGTGGTGTGTAGGTCTGGTCGGCAGGCAGTATGCCCTCTAACTGAAGGCTGGCCAGTGCGGACTGGATCAGGTCGCAAACGGTCTCTTTCATGCTTTCTGGTAACTCGATTATTCGGGGTGTTTGGAGACGACGGGCGTCCCTACCGGGATTGTGGGGGGAGTATTATCGCGGAAAGGAGGGGGATTCTCAATGGACTCAGGCGCAGGTAAGGGGAAGTAACGCGAGCCGGAGTGGCTCGCGTTACCAGGAAGATGCTACTCAGTATCGAAACAGCTGGTTCCTGTGCCGAACAGACTGCTTTGACCGCCTGGAGGCGTAACTTCGAGATCGTCCAGATCACTGGATGCACAACTCAGCGAGAAATCATAATCTTCAACGCTTTCAGTTCCCCCAACCCGGACGGTTGCGGTGATGCGGGTTTTGACCCAGCTACAAACACTCTGAGGATATTTTATCGAAAAATTACCAGAGCCATCGGCCAGAGTGGTCAAGGTGGAAATACTGGTTGTTGCCGGATTAGTAGGTGTCAGGCTGCTGTCCAGGTTCAGGTCTTCGCCTGGGTCCAGTATCCCATTCCTATTGGTATCTTCAGCCGTACAATATCCGGTTGAGCCGGGGTTGTTCACTGGATCTGGTTCGCTGGAGATTACAGGAACCCAGACGTCATCGTATGAGGCTGGTTCATAGGTTCCTTTGGCGTAGCTCACAGGCAGTACGCTGAGTTCAACAGTTGCACCTTCTACGGGGGCGCCGTTTGCATCGGTTACAATGGCCACAAATTCCTTGAGGTAGCTGGCGTCGTCAGGCTCTGAAATTGAGTTGCCTGTTCCGATAACAACCCGTAAGGCGCGGCGGGACACTGTCATGAAAAGATCGCCTTCAACAGTGGTGCCAGCAACGGTGGCTCGAATCTGGACCCCGTCTCGGGCGCTGATGGACTGGCCGCCGGTATAGGTAGTGGACACCTGACCGAGACCGTTGGTAACCCCAGAGCTTGACGACAGGTTGCCGCTACTGCCATCGGCAATAATCTGGAAAGTTACCAGTTGGTTTTTGGCCAGATTGTTGTTCTGGTCACGAACCACGGCGAGGATTTCGGTGGTCTCACCGAAATCGAGCTGGGTTTTTATCGCCTGTAAATTGACAGAGCTTGCAGTGGTTGCCACAAACTCGAAGGCGCGTTCTGTGGAGAGCCCTGAGTCGACGGATCTTGCGGTAATGGTCGACGGCCCCGAGATGTCGGAGCTTATCTGTATGGAAGCCTGTCCATTTGAGGTGGTTACAAGACCATCGGCCGGCACCAAGGTGCCTCGCGTGCTGCTAAAACGGACAGTGCGGCCGTTTACTGGAGTGTTATCAGATTCCCATTGGAGCGTGATGGTTTGAGGTGTGTTCAGACTGATTTCTGTATTGGCTGTCGGCGAGGCGAATACAAAGGTTTCAGGTGAAATGCTGATGGTTTGAGATGCTTCTACCTTGCTTTCTCCCGAAAACGCAGAGACCGTCAGTATGTCCTCGCCGCTGGATTGGGCGGCAAGCTCTATATCCACTACGCCATCGGCGGTGGTCAGGCTTGACGAGGTGATTGTGCTATTAGTTGAGGTGACGGTTATTTCCTGGTTGCTGATGCCGTCTCCGTTCCCGTCGTTGAGTCTGATACGGTAAGGCACTGTATCACCAAGAGAGACAGACGTAGGGCCTGAAATAGATATAGATGTGCCTGAAATGGAGATGTCTACCGAATCACCTTTACCGCCGGCTTTGGCGCTGACAGTGATAACCCTGTTTCTCGCATCTTCTGTTGTGCTGAGAACCGCTGTTGCAGTGCCAGACTCGTCCGTGGTGGATTCGTCCACGCGCAGAGTTCCATTGTTATTGACAGAAAACTGAACAGGAACGTCTGCGAGCAGAATACCGTTTGGATCCTTCACTAATGCTGTCAAGGTCGATGTGGCTCCGGAGGAAGTGCCTATCTGAACCGGGCTGGCCAAAAGTTGCAACGAACCTACATTAACCTCCTCTCCCGATGTGCCGCCGGTACTGCCACCGCCGCCTTCCGAACCACCAGCCAGTGGCGTAGAGTTTCCGTCGTCACCGCCACCACAGGCTACCAAAAAAAGCGCGAGCGACAGAGCCAGTACACGCTCAAGGATTTTCCCTGACATTTTTTTATCTCCAGTTTTCGTTTACAGCACTTTAATCTCTGGTAATGCGTTTCCCGAGCGAGGAGCACAACCTTAGACTGTTGCCGGCATTTTAAATGTATCGTAAAAACAATAGCACAGTATCCGCAACGGCAATTCTTTGCAGTACAGTTTTATGCAAAGGATTGTAACAGTTTGAATGTCGCGGACTGTGTCACATTTTAACCTGTTTCTTGTGGGTCTACATCAATCATCCATTTTGCGCCCTTTGGAAGCCTCTCCTGTTCCAGTGACTGACAGGTCGTAGTCAGGAGTCTGTTGAGGTTGCGTCGGTTATCGGTGTTCAGCACGAGTTGCGCCCGGTGTCTGTCGGCTCGCCGTGCGATTAACGCAGGCAGTGGCCCCCATACCTCAATGCCGGGCATGCTTGTGAGCGGTTTTATGCTGTCCAGTATTTGCAGGCTTTGTTCCATTGTATCTGCTTCGGCACGGAAAATAGCCATGGCGCGAAAAGGTGGAAGCTGGCCGCTTTCGCGCTCCTCCAGAAGCTGGTCGGCTATGTCCAGGTAGCGGCCATGGCAGAGAGTTTTCAGGAGGGGATGGTCGCTGTGGCAGGTTTGCACGACCACTTTGCCGGATTTGGCCCCCCGTCCGGCTCGCCCGCTTACCTGAAGCAGGGTCTGGATCAGTTGTTCCGGGGCCCGGAAATCAACGCTGAACAGACCTCCGTCTGCATTGATCACGATCACCAGGGTGACATTGGGGAAATCATGCCCCTTTGCCAGCATCTGGGTTCCCACGAGAATACAGGGTTTTCCGCTGTTTACCTGTTTCAGGATGCTCTGAATGCTGCCTTTACGCTGAGTGCTGTCGCGGTCAACGCGAACCACGGGGGTGTCCGGAAAGCTGGCGGCTAGAATGTCTTCTGTTTGCTCGGTTCCCTGGCCGACAGGCTTGAAAGCTTCGCTTGCGCATTTGGGGCAGGTTACGGTCGCCGGAGCCTGGTAGTCGCAATGGTGACATCGCATTGCCCGGTCGCGGCGGTGGTAGGTGAGCCGTGTATCGCAGCGTGGGCATTCAACCATGTGGCCGCAGTCAAAACACATCATGACTGGCGCAAACCCCCGGCGGTTAACGAACACCAGTGCCTGGCTGCCACTGTCGAGGGTTTGTCTGATTGCCTCCATGGCAGGGCGGGAAAGTCCGCCTTCCAGTGGCCGGCTGCGTACGTCGAGCAGGCTGATTGTTGGTGGTAGTGCCTTGCCCGCGCGCTCTTCAAGCCGGATAAGTCTGTACTTGCCCGTGAGGGCGTTGTGGTATGACTCGAGTGAAGGGGTGGCTGACCCCAGAATAACCGGGCAGCGATTCAGGTGAGCCCGGTAAACGGCCAGGTCCCGGCCGGAATAGCGAAAACCTTCTCCCTGTTTGTATGAGCTGTCATGCTCTTCGTCCACGATCAGTGTTTTCAGTGCGGTAAACGGAAGGAGTACCGCAGAGCGTGTACCAATGAGTATAACGGGCTCACCGTTGCGGACTTTCAGCCAGGCGCTGAGGCGCTCACTGTCATTCAGTGCAGAGTGCCACACAAGAATACGCTCGCCGAAATAATGCTGAAAGCGAGCCACAGTCTGCGGTGTGAGGTTTATTTCCGGAACCAGCACCAGCGCCTGGTCACTGGCTGTAAGATTTTGTTTGAGGTAGTGCAGATAGATTTCAGTTTTACCGCTGCCTGTAATGCCATATAAAAGGGAGGTGCTGAAACCGCCTGCCGGAGAGGGAAGTTGAGCGGCGGCCTCAAGTTGTGCTGCCGATAATTCCGGCGCTGCGGTGGATTCATTGTGTCTCTGGCTTTGAGGGCTTTTGCTGGCAGGTGATGTCGCCCGGACCAGTTCTTTTTCTCTTAGAGCTTTGATCTGCGGCCGGGAGAACCCGGCCTTTATGATGTCGCTGCCTTTTACACCTTGTGTGTGCTGTGCAATCCAGTCCAGAAGGGCTTTCTGCTTGTGAGCATTTGCCGGTAGTGCTACGCCGCTGCCGCAAGCCAGCCACCAGTCATCGGCTTTTTCGATGGCTGGACGGCCTCGGCGCAGCGCAGGGGGCAGGGCGGCGAACAGGCACTCTCCTAATGGATGCTGATAATAGTTGCTGGCCCAGCTCAGCAGCTGAAAAGTCTCGTCTGGCAGGGCTGGCCAGTCTTCAACGGCGCTATGGACTGGTTTTAGCGTGATGCCAGCAGGGGCTTCAACGTCAGTATCCACTATCAGGCCGATAGCCTGCTGGCGCCCGAAAGGAATCTTTACGCGCTGTCCGGGTTTCAGGGAAAGCCCGTTGGGGACAAGATAGTCAAAGAGCCTTCTGATCGGCCGGTTCAGCGCAATGCGGGCTGTGGATGGCACTGAGTGCTCCCTGGTGATGTTGGGCGTTAGGGTATCTGCTTATCATGCCGGCCCGCAGTATGGCCGGGTTGATGGAAAGCGCAAGATCAGGGTGTGCGTAACGCTTGCCTGTAAAGATAATTGCAAGTAAGATTCGCGGTCTGTTTGCGGCAGGGCATGATTGTGCCCCGTCTTCTCCATTGATTCAAACATGCGGTGCCTGGCACCAGGGCTTCATTTATCGCCCCGTGATCAGGTAGCGGCATGACCCACAGAGGTTCGCCATGAAAGAAGGTATTCACCCCAAGTACGAAGAAATCACCGCAACATGCTCCTGCGGTAATGTGATCAAGACCCGCTCTACTATCGGTCATGATCTGCAGCTTGACGTTTGCTCGCAGTGCCATCCTTTTTACACCGGCAAGCAGAAGGTTATGGATACAGGTGGTCGTATCGATCGCTTCCAGAAGCGTTTTGGTGGTCGTATCGCTGGTAAGAAAGACTGATATTTCTGCAGATTTGAAAAAGCGCCTCAGGGCGCTTTTTTTGTGTCAGGTAAAAGGCAGTTTGTTTTTTTTGATTATAGGCAATTTGCCGTATTGACTGGCCGGATTTTGTTCGGTTCGCCCTTGTCGTTTTGAGGTGGGAGGGCCATAATGTCGGGCTCCTTCAGGCAGGCTTGTGCCGTCTGTAGGCTTATTACCTTTAAACGTGACAAACGGAACAGTGGCAATGTCTCAAGATCTGAAAGAAGCAGCCCTTGAATATCACGCCAAGCCGCGGCCTGGAAAACTCAGTGTTGAAATCAGCAAGCCAACAGCGACCGCCCGCGATCTTGCGCTGGCATACAGTCCTGGGGTTGCTGAGCCGGTCCGCGAGATCGCGAAGGACCCGGAGAACGCCTATAAGTACACTGGCAAGGGCAACCTTGTGGCGGTCATCTCTGATGGTACTGCGATTCTTGGTCTGGGTAATCTCGGTCCGCTGGCAAGCAAGCCGGTAATGGAAGGCAAGGGCGTACTGTTCAAGCGTTTTGCCGGAATTGATGTGTTTGATATCGAGGTCAATTCTGAAAGTCCGCAGGCGTTCATTGAAACTGTTGAGCGCATTGCTGAGACCTTCGGCGGCATTAACCTTGAGGATATCAAGGCGCCAGAGTGTTTCGAAATTGAGCGCGAGCTGATCAAAAGGTGCAACGTGCCCGTCTTCCACGATGATCAGCACGGTACAGCGATTGTTACAGCGGCCGGTATGATCAATGCTCTTGAATTGCAGGGCAAGAAGATTGAAGAGGCGAAAGTGGTTTGCCTGGGTGCTGGTGCTGCAGCAAGCGCTTGTATGAAGCTTCTGATCAGTTGCGGCGTCCGCTCTGAAAACATCTTTATGGTCGATCGCAAGGGTGTGATCCACTCAGGTCGCGATGACCTCAATCAATACAAAGCCATGTTTGCCAATAACACTGATAAGCGTACTCTGGATGATGCAATGGAAGGAGCTGATGTGTTTGTTGGCCTGTCCGGTCCGGACCTGCTGAGCGGTGAGCAGCTCAAAAAGATGGCTCCAAACCCGATTGTGTTTGCCTGCTCCAATCCGGATCCGGAAATTGATCCGGCGCTGGCTCACTCGGTTCGTGACGACCTGATCATGGCTACGGGTCGTTCAGACTACCCGAACCAGGTCAACAATGTTCTTGGTTTTCCGTTCATCTTCCGTGGTGCGCTTGACGTTCGCGCGAGCTGTATCAACGAAGAAATGAAGGTGGCTGCGGTAGACGCTATTCGTAAGCTTGCAAAAGAGCCGGTACCACAGGAAATCTGTGAAGCTTATGGTGCTGAAAGCTTTGAGTTTGGTAAAGAATATATTATTCCGAAGCCTATGGATGTTCGTCTTCTGGAAGTTGTTCCGGCCGCAGTGGCTCGGGCAGCAGTGGATTCAGGTGTTGCTCGTAAAGATTACCCTGCGCACTATCCGCTAAAGAGCATGGACGACATTATTTGATTGATGTCGCTATGCATCCATAAAAAACCGGCGGTGATCCCGCCGGTTTTTTTATGAGTGTTTATTTTTCGGGTTGGGGGGGGAGGCTTTGGCTATTCAGAAAATCTGGCGCGAAAGGTCGTCCCCGTTTCCGTGTGTGCCGTCCGGATTCGTGTCATCTGCAGCCAGAGGTGCGGGAGCATCTTCTTCTTTGAAGATTTCGAAAACGCCTTGCTCTCCCGGCCGTGCACGCTTTCCGGTTTCGGGGTTGATGCGGATGTTAACGATGCCGTTTGGTCTGGGCATAAAGGCTGAAGGGGCCCCTTCCAGTGCCACTTTCATATAATCGACCCAGATGGGGAGAGCGGTGCTCGCGCCGAACTCTCTGCGACCCAGGGGTGCGGGTTGGTCGAAGCCCACCCATACGGTGGTGGCAAGATTGTGATTGAAGCCGGCGAACCAGGTGTCTCTTTGTTCGTTGGTTGTGCCTGTTTTGCCTGCAATGTCATCTCGACCCAGTTCCAGGGCACGGCGCCCGGTTCCTCGCCTGACAACGTCCTGGAGCATTGAGTGCAGAATATATACAGAGCGCTCATCTGCAAGTCGTCGCATGACCCGGGTTTCCGGGGCTGTTTCTGTTGTGACTGCCGGAGATATCCTGGTTTCATCGTCAGGGTTTGTCATCTCGTCGTCGCTGGTGTTGCAGTTTTGGTCGCAGAGGATGACCTCCGGAGCCTGAAATATTGTCTCTCCGTTGACATCTGAAATATTCTGGATCAGGAAAGGCTCAACATCGTAGCCTCCGTTGGCTATGACGGCGAGGCCTCGGGCCAGTTCCATGGGGGACAGTTGGCCGCTGCCCAGGGATAAGGACAGGTCTCTGGGCATATTCTCCGTGGGAACCTTGAGTTGCTTGAGGTAGTCCAGTGTCTGGGGAATGCCGATATCCCTCAGCAGGCGGATGGATACCAGGTTTCGTGAGCGGTATAGCGCTTCGCGAAGTGGGGTTGGTCCATAGAACTGTCCGGAAGAATTCTGTGGGCGCCATGCGCTTTCGAGCTCAGAATCGTCAAACACAATGGGGGCGTCGTTATAGATGGTTGCTGGAGTCATTCCGCGTTCCAGAGCTGCCAGATAGAGGAATGGCTTAAAGGTTGAGCCCGGCTGTCTTCTGGCCTGCATGGCGCGGTTGTATTTGCTTTGGCGGAAACTGTAACCGCCGGCAAGAGCTTTGATGGCGCCGGTTTTTGCTTCAAGAGAAATAAGTGCGCCTTCAGCTTTGGGTGTCTGCATGAGCGAAACTCTGACCGGCTGGCTGATTCCGGGCGTTAAATCACTCTCTGGCTCGTCAGTCTCATTTGTGCCTGTTGCGGGTTCTGTTGCTGCTGAAGGGGCTTGTGGCAGTTCGTCTACGCGGACATACACAACGTCGCCCACGCTCACTACGTCAGAGGGCTTTTTCGGCTTGGGGCCGGTCCAATTTTCTGTCTTGTAGCGTGAGGCCCATTGCATGGATTCGAAGGGGATGACGGCGGGGCCGAATCTGCGTACGTGGGCAAGGGCTTCGTTTTTGTCATCGCTGACGGACGTTACAACTGCGGGCATCAGGGATTCGATTCTCGGGTAATTCAGCATAACACCTGAAAGATTTCCGCTGGACAGGGTTGCCGTGTCGAGCTGATCGACGGCGCCGCGAAAACCGTGTCTGCGGTCGTAGGCTTCAAGGCCGTTTCTGAGTGCGTCCGTGGCTGCCTGCTGGTCTTTGCTGTCGACCGTCAGCGTAACGGTATATCCATCTGTATAAGCTTCTTCGCCAAAGCGCCTGACCATTTCCGCGCGTGCCATTTCGGCGACGTAGTCGGCGTCTACTTCTGCTTCAGTGGCGTTGTAGGTGGCTGTCAGCGGTGCTTTTACGGCTAGCTCATAGGCGTCCGGGCCAATAAAACCAAGATCTTTCATCCGCCCAAGAATCCAGTCTCTGCGAATCAGTGCGCGCTGTGGGTTTGCCAGAGGGTTGTAGGCGGAAGGGGCCTTTGGTAGGCCGGCCAGCATGGCCATTTGCGCAAGGGACAGTTCGTTGACCGGCTTGTTGTAATAAACCTGGGCGGCGGCGGCGATGCCGTAGGCCCGGTTGCCCAGGTAAATTTTGTTCAGGTAAAGCTCAAGGATTCGGTTTTTGTCCAGTTCACGTTCTATCTGAACTGCCAGAAGTATCTCGTTGAACTTACGAATAAACGTCCTGTCGCGTGACAAAAAGTAATTTTTTGCAACCTGCATTGTGATGGTGCTGCCGCCAGATTGGATCGAACCGGTAGAGATCAGTTCGATGGCAGCCCGCGCCAGGCCTTTGATGTCGACCCCGAAGTGCTCGTAAAATCGCGAGTCTTCGGCTGCCATAAAGGCTTGTAACTGAATTGTGGGGATCTGTTCGATTGTGATCGGTGCCCTTCTCTTTTCACCGAATTCTGCTATTAATCTGTTGTCTTTGCTGTATACCCGAAGAGGTGTCTGGAGTTTTATGTCCAGAAGTTGCTCCACGGGAGGGAGGCCCGGACGAAGGTAAAGATAGAAGCCTGAGCCTACAATAATGGAGGCGCTCAGTCCGGTGAGAAATAACCATGCAAAAAGGCGAGAAGTACGCAACAAATGAGACATTTTTTTCTGACAACTGTTGGATATAGGTCTATCATTTGAGAAATTGCTTTAGGAAGGATGAGTCGCTTCACCGCTACAATTGTTCTCAGCTGAATAAGGTGAGCATTGTAAACGGAATAATGAAGAAATTCTCTTAAATAAAAAACACATAACACATGTAACCGGGTGCTTCTGGCCAGGTAATAGGGTGAGCGCGTGTTCGGATTGTTCGGAAAGAAATCCAGTGCAGTGTTGGGCGTCGATGTGAGCTCCAGCTCCGTCAAGCTCCTTGAGCTGTCGAAGCAGGGCGACCGTTATAAGGTCGAGAGCTACGCAGTTGAGCCGTTGCCGGCCAATGCTGTCGTTGAAAAAAACATCACGGATGTAGAGGCTGTTGGTGAGGTCCTCAAACGAGTGGCTTCTAAATCCCGCACCAGCGTTAAGCAGGTTGCCGTGGCAGTGTCCGGGTCAGCGGTCATTACCAAGGTCATCCAGATGGATGGAGGGCTCAACGAGTTTGAAATGGAAGATCAGATTGCCCTTGAGGCTGATCAGTATATTCCATATCCGCTTGACGAAGTTGCCATCGATTTTGAGGTGCAGGGCCCATCGGAAGCCAATCCGGATCAGGTAGATGTTCTCCTTGCGGCGTGCCGTAAAGAGAATGTTGATATCCGTGAGGATGCGTTGGAAATTGCATCGCTCAATACAAAGGTTGTCGATGTTGAAGCTTACGCCCTGGAGCGTGCCTACGCTTTGATTGAGTCTCAGCTGGATTCGCAGGGTGAAGATCTTGTGGTGGCTGTTGTCGATATTGGCGCCACTATGACGACGCTCAGTGTGTTGGCGGAGGGTAAAACGGTTTACACCCGGGAGCAGATCTTTGGCGGTAAACAGCTTACCGAAGAGATTCAGCGCCGGTACGGCTTGTCTGTTGAAGAGGCAGGGCTTGCCAAAAAGCAGGGTGGTCTACCAGATGATTATGAGTCCGAAGTACTGACACCCTTCCGGGAAGCTGTTGTTCAGCAGGTTGCACGTGCGCTTCAGTTCTTTTTCGGAGCCAGTCAGTACAACGCGGTTGACTACGTTGTTCTCGCAGGCGGTACTGCTTCGATTCAGGGGCTGACGGAAATGGTGGAAGAGAAGACAGGAACGCCGACACTTGTCGCGAATCCTTTCGCTGAAATGGCGGTTGGTTCTCGGGTTAACGCATCAGCTCTCAGCAACGATGCGCCCTCGCTGATGATTGCCTGCGGGCTGGCAATGAGGAGCTTCGACTGATGGCAAGAATTAACCTCAGGCCCTGGCGCGAAGAGCTCCGGGCAGAGAAACAGAAGCAATTTGTTGTTATGGTTTTGGGTGCTGCCATTATTGCGGGGGGGCTCACATTTCTTTGGAAGACAGATCTCGATAATAGTATTGCATATCAGCAATCCCGGAATGCCTATATTGAGTCGGCCAGTAAAAAACTGGACGAGCAGATCCGTGAAATTGAAAGTCTGAAGCGTAAGCGTGATGAGCTTCTGGCCCGGATGAAGGTTATCCAGGATCTTCAGGGCAAGCGCCCGGTTATCGTTCGGGTCTTTGATGAGCTGGTTCGCACCTTGCCAGACGGTCTGTTTTATACTGACCTGAAAAGGGTGGGTGATCAGGTTAGTATTGTCGGTATGTCGGAGTCGAATAGTCGCGTCTCCACACTCATGCGACAGTTTGAAGAGTCTGACTGGTTTACCAGTCCAAATCTCTCCAATGTGTCGTCGGCAGATAGCCGGCGAGTAGGGTATAGCCAGTTCACTATGACGGTTAAACAAAAAACACCTGAGCCCGAAGGGGAGGATAAGTAATGAGCCTCGCGGACTCTTTAAAAAGCCTCAATGAATTTGATGTTAATGACCTTGATATAAATAATGCGGGTATATGGCCAGCACCTGTCAAAGCTATCGTTGTTCTGATCGTTTTCGGTCTGATTATGGGCGGTGGTTACTGGTTCTTTATAAAAGATCAGTATGTGCAGCTTGATCGGGTTGAGAAGATTGAGCAGGACCTGCGCAAGAAATACGAAGAGAAGGCTTATCAGGTGGCCAACCTGGAAGTTTTCAAGACGCAGATGGCCGAGATGGAAGAAACCTTTGGTGCGCTTGTACGGCAGCTTCCGAGCGAGACCGAAGTGCCTGGGCTGCTGGAAGATATTACCAATACCGCTTTGGGTAATGGTTTAGCGCTTCAGGAGGTGAAACTTCAGCCTGAGCAGAAGCGTGACTTCTACTCCGAGTTGCCGATCAATATCCGTGTATCCGGCTCCTATCATGAGCTGGCATCTTTTGTCAGCAGTGTCGCAAGCCTTCCACGGATTGTAACTCTGCATGATTTAACCATTAAACCAACTGGCGGAGACGGTGAGCGGCTTGATATGCAAGTTGTTGCCCGTACCTACCGCTACCGGGCTGGAGAATGAGCATGGCAGCGAAGCATGCGGGAAAAGCCTGGCTGGGTATCTGTCTGGTATCGCTCCTGACTGCCTGTTCGCAGGGTGGCGGTTTTTCTGATCTGGACAAGTTTATGGCAGACACCCGAGCCAAACCTCGAGGGTATGTCGAGCCATTGCCTGAATTCAGCGCTTATGAGGCATTCAGTTATTCTGCGGCAGATCGGCGGGCGCCATTTGAGCCGCCAATAGATGTCCAGATGACGATGCTTGATGAAAAGCCTGTCAGCGACGTTGAACCAGATCTGGACCGGCCAAGGGAGGTGCTTGAGAATTTCGATCTCAAGGATCTCGGAATGGTTGGCACGCTGCAAGGCGTGTCAGGAGGTCTTTTTGCATTGATTCGGGACAATGCTGGTGGCATTCACCGCGTTCGGACCGGGAATTTTATGGGACAGAACTACGGCCGTGTAATTGGCGTCAGTGAAACCCGGATCGAGCTTGTCGAAATCGTTCCGAATGGCCGGGGTGGTTGGGTAGAGCGTCCTCGCTTTCTGACCCTCGACGAAGACGCAGGCTAAGGAGTGGCTGGATGAAAATTGAAAGAAACATGCATATACAAAAAAGTTCAGGGTCGAGGCTAGCGATGTTCAGAAAACTCAATGTATACGTCAGCGTGGTTACTTTTGGGTTGTTCTCCAGTCTGGCCAGTGCGGTCACGCTGGAAGATATCTCGTTTTCGTCATTACCGGGTGAACGCCTGGAAGTGACGCTCAAATTTGATGGTCAGCCACCAGAGCCATCGGGGTACACTATCGAGCGCCCTGCGCGCATCGCTGTAGACCTGCGCGATACCACCAGTGGTCTTGACAGTCGCAGCATTCCGCTGGGGTCTGGAAATGCCCAGAGCATGACGGTGGTGGAAACCAAGGATCGTACTCGCCTGATCTTCAATCTGATTGAATTGGCGCCTTACGATACAGTGCGCAATAGCAATTCCCTGGTGATGACTATTGGTGGTGAGTCGAGCGAAGGTTCGGTGGCCGCGAGTACGTCGGGGAGTCCTGTTTCAGCTTCAGCGAAACCTGCTGCATCCCCGAATACACTTGCGGGCGTTGATTTTCGTCGTGGAAAGGACGGCGAGGGTCGTGTGATTGTTGATCTTGGCAATTCCGGTACTCAGATAGATCTGTCCGAACTTGGCGGGAAAATTCGTCTGACCATGGATGGGCTCGCTGTACCTTCAGACCTGCGCCGCCGTCTCGATGTGACTGACTTTGCTACACCGGTCAGCCGTATTGATACGTTTGTCGAGGATGGTAATGCGGTTATCGAGATTCGCCCGGAAGGCAACTATGACTATATCGCTTACCAGTCCGGTAGTGAATTTACTGTCAGTGTAGAAAAGCTTAGTGAAGAAGAGGCTGAATCCCGCCGCGAAGAAAAATTTCCATACACTGGCGAAAAGCTTTCCCTGAACTTTCAGGATATTGAGGTTCGCTCGGTGCTGCAGCTTATAGCGGATTTCACTGGCCTGAATCTCGTGGCCAGCGACACTGTAGGTGGCAGCATCACACTGCGGCTGCAGAATGTGCCCTGGGACCAGGCTCTGGAACTTATCCTGAAAACCAAAGGTCTGGATAAGCGCCAGATTGGTAACGTGCTGCTTGTTGCGCCGGCTGATGAAATTGCTGCTCGCGAAAAACTCGAGCTCGAAACGAGCAAGCAGATCGCCGAGCTTGCGCCGGTTCGATTGGATATTGTTCAGGTTAATTACGCGAAGGCTGCTGATATTGTTGAGCTGATCAAAGCGGATGCAGAGCTGATTTCGGATCGCGGGTTTGTTTCCTCTGATGTCAGGACCAACACCATCAGCGTCCGCGAGTCATCTGACAAGCTGGAAGAAATCCGTCGTCTCGTGTCTACATGGGATGTGCCTGTCCGGCAGGTGTCTATAGAGGCCCGCATAGTGCGTGCCCAGACAAATGTGGCGGAAGATCTCGGTGTTAGCTGGGGTGGTGCAGCATACGATGTAAGCGGAAACAATGTGTTTTCTATCGGCGGCTCTCAGGGTGCGGTTGAGGAAGCCCGTGATGCGGCTGGCGGTGGCACGGGCGGTATTTCATTCCCGGGTGCACTTGCAGTGGATCTTGGTGTAACTGGTGAAGGGGCTTCATCCTTCGCTCTCGGTTGGGGCGGTCAGGATTTTCTGGTTGACCTCGAGCTGTCTGCACTTGAAACAGATGGCCGGGCAGAAGTTGTATCTCAGCCTCGCGTAGTAACGGCGGACCGCCAGACAGCATCTATCAAGTCCGGTGAAGAAATTCCTTACCAGGAGGCCTCATCCAGCGGTGCAACTTCTGTTTCATTCAAAGAAGCAGTGCTGTCTCTGGAAGTGACCCCGCAGATTACGCCGGACGATAAGATTATTATGGATCTGGTGGTGAATCAGGATTCTCGTGGTGAAGTAACAGCGGGCATTCCATCTATCAATACTAATGAAGTTACAACCCAGGTGCTGGTTGGGAACGGCGAAACGGTAGTGCTGGGTGGTATTTTCCAGTCCGAGGTTGCAACCACGGTTACTAAAACTCCGTTCCTTGGAGATATCCCCTATCTTGGGCGCTTGTTCAAGCGCACGGAAAAGGTCAATGAGCGCAGTGAGCTGTTGATCTTTATCACCCCCAAGATCATCAAGAACGACCTGATTCAGTAATCTGACCAGGTAGAAAAAGCCGCCGCAGTAAATCGGCGGCTTTTTTGTGCCTGTAGATCCGGCGGAGCTGAAGCTTATGCAATCTGCAGCCCTGTGATATTCTCACCCGCCTGAACATTATTGAGCGGAAGATATGTCTTTGCCCAAACGCGTAGTCCTGGTTGGCCCCATGGGCGCTGGTAAAAGTACAATTGGCCGGATGCTCGCCCGGGAGCTGGGGTATCGATTCCTGGATTCTGATCGCATCATTGAAGAACGCTGTGGGGCAAATATTCCCTGGATATTCGATGTTGAAGGTGAGGAAGGGTTCAGGCAACGAGAAACGGCTATGCTGGATGAGTTGTCTGCTGAGCCTGGAACGGTTCTGGCCACTGGCGGTGGTGCGGTTATGCGCCCGGAGAATCACCTGATGTTGAAAAAAGATTCGGTTGTTGTCTATCTGAGAACGTCGATAGAACAACAGGTTGAACGTACGAGCAAAGATCGTAACAGGCCGTTGCTTCAGAGTGATGATCCGGAAGGGGTTCTGCGTCGCCTGTTTGCTCTGAGGGATCCGTTATACACCGAACTTGCCGATATTATCATGCATACAGACCGCAAGAGTCCCCGGCTTGTGGTGCGTCAGCTCGTCAATCGCATAAATCCTAAAACGCCGCGACACCAAAGACAGGTACGAAAGGAAGGCCGGAACCATGTATAAGCTGCTTAATGAACTCCAGGTTTGTCTGGGCGAGCGCAGTTACCCCATTATGATTGGCGAAGGTGTGCTGGGTAAGTACGACCTTTCCGGTTATGTTTGTGGTGATCAGGTGATGATCGTTACTAACGATGTGGTCGGTCCTTTGTACCTTGAGCGGGCCAGAGGTTGTTTCCCTGGCAAGAGTGTGGATGTCGTTGTATTGCCGGATGGTGAAAAGCATAAAAACTGGCAGACACTGAATCTGATTTTTGATGCCCTGCTGGAAAATCGGCATACCCGTAAAACCACTCTTGTGGCCTTGGGGGGCGGCGTTGTTGGTGATATGACCGGGTTTGCCGCAGCCTCATACCAGCGTGGTGTGCCGTTTATTCAGATACCGACAACTCTTTTGTCCCAGGTTGACTCTTCTGTGGGTGGTAAAACCGGCATCAATCATCCGCTTGGAAAAAATATGATTGGTGCTTTTCATCAGCCTGAAGCTGTTCTGATTGATACCGGTACCCTTCAGACCTTGCCGCCGAGGGAAGTTTCAGCCGGGCTTGCAGAAGTTATCAAGTACGGTCTGATTCGCGACACTGGCTTTCTTGGGTGGCTGGAGCAGGCGATAGACCAGTTGATAGCTTGTGACAATGAGCCCCTGGCGGAGGCTATATTCCGGTCATGTGTTTGCAAGGCCGATGTTGTGGCTCAGGATGAGCGTGAGAGAGGGCTTCGGGCGACGCTGAATCTTGGTCACACCTTTGGTCATGCTATAGAGACATTTGCCGGATACGGTAACTGGCTGCATGGAGAGGCAGTTGGAACGGGCATGGTTATGGCCGCCGATTTGTCTGTGCGGGAAGGCTCAATCAGCCAGGCGGATTATGATCGTATCGTCCGGATCATTAGCCAGGCCGGCTTGCCGGTTTCGCCTCCGGCGAATATGACTCCGGCCGATTTCATGAAACTGATGGCTGTCGACAAGAAGAATCTCGATGGGCGGCTAAGGCTGGTACTGCTTCGCTCTGTAGGGGACGCAGTTGTTACGTCTGAAGCCTCCCCGGGAAACCTTGCTGCAACACTTGCGGCATTCTGTGAGCAGGAAAGCTAGGCAAAAGTTGTAATATTGAAACGCAGGGATCTTTTGTGACAGACGATAGTTTCAACAGTCTTGACGGTGGTGGGTTGTTTTCCCGGTTACAGCAGCGATATGGTCTAAGAGATAACCCGCTGGAAATGGAGACGCCCTTCTTTCCGGATGCTATGCGCCACCATGCGCTGGAAGCGCTCCGTCATCTCTGTGGGTTTGGTGACATGGCACTGCTGCTGACCGGTGCGCCTGGTTCCGGTAAAAGCAGATTGTTGGCTGAGCTGGTGCGCAGTGAGTCGTCGCGGCTGGGATTTCATCGTTTGTCTGCTGCAGCCATGACAAGCTCGAACGCGCTGGCAAGAGATCTCAAGCAGGTTGCTCGTTCCGGAGCGGGTGCGAGTGAGTACGATAACCCGCGTGAAACCGTATATCGTTTTTTTCGGTGGTCGGAAAGCAGGGTCGAGAAGGGGCAGCGCATGGTGCTGCTTATCGATGATGCTGATCACGCACCTCCTGATTTGCTCCGGCTGATTCTTGATGGTTTCCTGGCTGCAGATCGTTCCAAGGCAGCTGTTCCGGTATTCGCCGGTGAAGATCGCCTTGTGACACTTCTGGGTCTTGAAGATTCGTCAGTCTCCATTCACCAGATTCATTTGCGTCCGCTTACCAGAGAGGAGGTTTTCTCCTACCTTGAGCCTCGTGTCCACAAAGCGGGAGGCAAGGTGAATGAACTCCTGAGCCCCGTCCGGCTGGCGAGAATACATGAGCTTAGCCAAGGCAGTTTTTCCCGCCTGAAAAGGGTGACACCCGGCATCTGGATGGATATTGTTTCCGATGCTTCGAAGCAGGCGCGCTCTCAGGGTATCGATTTCAGGCAGTTCCGTCTTCCTGTACTGGTGCTGATGCTGCTGGGTGGTTCCTGGTGGTTTGTATCACAACAATATAAGGAAACTGTCGCTCTTGAGCATGAGACAGTTTCTGAGCCCGACCGTATCCGGAAGAGCTTCACGATTGGTCCCGGTGCATCGGAAAATGAAGATGCGGGGGAGTTGCCTTCGCCGTTGACAGAGCCTGTGGCGCCGCAGGATACTCCTCCTGAGCCTGAGCCTGAGCCTGAGCCTGAGCCTGAGCCTGAGCCTGAGCCTGAGCCTGAGCCTGAGCCTGA
>Ga0209345_10000812_pt1 | contig 40125 bp, 33 predicted proteins | sample Cruoilmetagenom7_FD_187294 | JGI IMG/M metagenome (GOLD analysis project Ga0209345, IMG submission 187294) | Oil polluted marine microbial communities from Coal Oil Point, Santa Barbara, California, USA - Sample 7 (SPAdes) (version 2) | ecosystem: Environmental > Aquatic > Marine > Oil seeps ...
TTCTCTACAAACAACTAACCATTTAAACACAAATGGTTCCAGATATTTTTGATATTATTTTGATTAAAACAACACTCAACCTTGAATTCAACTTCAAAATAAGATGCAGATTAAAAAAATAATTAAACATTTTTAAGTATTTTTATAAAAAGCAATCATAGTTTTCCCTTTTAAAACAAATATTAAGTCTGGTTTATAGCAAATTATTCGTTTAATTTAAAAATAAACACATGAAAAACCACTTATTATTTGCGTTTGCAATTATGTTTGCATCTATCCTAAACGCACAAGAAAACAGAACAAGTGCAGATCCCGAAGATGGTCATGGTCTGGAAGATAAAATTCAGAACCCTATTGCCAATATGGTGAGCATTCCAATTAATTATAATTTATCTATTAATAATAACAACTCCAATGTTCTAAACATACAGCCTGTTATTCCTGTAACATTATCTAAAAAATGGCTCTTAATAACTCGTGCCATATTACCATTTATGAATGCTCCTTCCCAATCAGGCTATAAAAATGGGGTTGGAAATGTAACGTTCCTTGGTGCTCTAACACCTGCAAAAGAAGGTAGTTTTACTTGGGGAGCAGGACCAGCTTTTATGTTACCAACTGGTGTAAAAGGATTAGGTTTTGAGAAATTTTCTATTGGACCTTCTGTTATTGCATTAAAACAAACCAATGGGTTTACTTATGGCTTATTATTACAAAATTTCTTTTCGGTTGCTGGACCAAGTAATGTTGAAGATGTCAATTATTTATACACTCAAATTATTATATCTAAAAAGTTAAAAAAAGGTTGGTATGTATATTCTAGCCCAAACATTACGGCAGACTGGAATGCTCCAAGTGGAAATCGATGGACTATTCCTTTAGGCGCTGGTATTGGGAAACTGATAAGTCATAATTGGTACCTTCCTATTAATTTAAAAGCTGGAGTCTTCAAATATGTAGAACATCCTACAGATGCCGATTGGTTGATACAAGTACAAGCTACTTTCATTCTTTAATTACAGGTCTCCTCTTCTATTAGGAATATATATATTTTATTCCTTATCTTTATTGTGATTATTAATCAAATTTAAAATTTATGAAAAAAACTAAAAACTTGAGCTTATTTTTAATGCTAGCACTTATAACATTTTCAGTAACTGCTCAAAAAAAACCAAACATCCTCGTTATTTGGGGAGATGACATAGGAACTTGGAATATTAGCCACAATAATCGTGGAATGATGGGTTATAAAACACCTAATATTGACCGTGTTGCAAAAGAAGGTATTGGCTTTACCGATTACTATGCACAACAAAGTTGTACTGCTGGACGAGCAGCTTTCATTAGTGGTTCTGTACCTGTCCGTTCAGGAATGACAAAAGTAGGCATGCCAGGCGCTAAAGAAGGTTGGCAAGAAAGTGATCTTACTATGGCAACAGTATTAAAAAACCAAGGTTATAGAACGGGTCAATTTGGTAAAAACCATCAAGGTGATCTCGATGAACATTTACCAACTAATCATGGTTTTGATGAATTTTTTGGAAATTTATATCATTTAAATGCAGAAGAAGAACCAGAAAATTTTGATTATCCTACTGACATGGTTTTAAAAGATGGGACAATTTTTCAAGATAAGTTTGGACCTCGAGGTGTTATACATTCTTATGCTGATGGCAGAATTGAAGATACAGGACCATTGACTAAAAAACGAATGGAAACCATTGACGATGAAAGTATTGCCGCAACTAAAAAATTCATAAAAGAAACTGTACAATCTGGTGAACCTTTCTTTGTGTGGTGGAATGGAACACGAATGCATTTTCGTACACATGTAAAAGTAGAACATAAAGGTATTAGTGGGCAAGACGAGTATAGTGATGGTATGGTAGAGCATGATTTACATGTTGGTGAATTACTTGATTTATTAGATGAATTAGGAATCGCAGATAATACTGTTGTTATGTATTCTACAGACAATGGAGTTCATTATAATACATGGCCAGATGCTGGAACCACCATATTCGGTGGCGAAAAAAACAGTTCATGGGAAGGAGCCTATCGCGTTCCTACCTTTGTACGTTGGCCAGGACATTTTCCTGAAAATGTAACGTTAAATGGTATTATTGCACATGAAGACTGGCTACCTACTTTTGCAGCTATAGCTGGTGAATCTGATATTGTTGCTAAAGCTAAAAAAGGAGTAACAATGGGAGGCAGAACATACAGAAACCATATCGACGGCTATAACCAATTAGACTACTTAACGGGTAAAACAAAAGAATCTCCAAGAGAAGGTTTTATTTACGTTAATGATGCTGGATCTATCGCTGCTTTGCGATTTGGTGATTGGAAAGCAATGTTTCAAGTTAATAGAGCAAACCAACTACAAATTTGGCTGGAGCCGTTTATAGAATTAAGAGCACCTTACCTTTTTAATCTTCGTAGAGACCCATTTGAGAAAGCTCTAGTTGGTTCGAATACATATTATGATTGGTATATAGATAGAGCTTACATTTTAACTGCTATTCAAAGTTATGCATATAATTTTTTAAGTACTTTTAAAGATTATCCTCCTAGTCAAACAGCTGGTGATTGGAGTCTTTCTAAAGTTGAAAAACAAATTGAAGAAATGACAATGAAAAGCAACTAAATTATTAAATTTCAATAACAAAAGGCAGATCCCAAGGGTCTGCCTTTTGTTTTTTAGGTATTCAATTAAAAAGTAAAATTACGAGAAATTATGTAATACTATTATTTTTGGGAGCTTTGCTTTTAACGAAAAGCCCTAATTTTATTCCTGAATCAGATCGTAATTCTATCTCTATATCAACTTGAAAAAATTAGAAGTAGTAGAGTTTAAAATTAAGAGCGTTCAGCAAATAAAAGATTTAATCTACCGTTTTTATACATTTCCCCTTTAACTTGATAGAGTACTTTTAGTCTTCATTCCGTATAATAGTTTTTATTCTGTTTTTTTTTTAAATAGAAAATGTCTGTTTTTATAGTTCAAATTAATTAATCATTTAAATCATTGTATCAATGAAACTAAAAATTTTTACACTACTGTGCATTTCAGTATTTTTCTTTAGTCAAGCACAAGACAAACCAAACATCCTTGTTATTTGGGGAGACGATATTGGTTGGTCTAACCCAAGCATATACAATATGGGTATGATGGGTTACAAAACACCCAACATAGACAAAATTGGAAAAGATGGTATCCAATTTACAGACTATTACTCACAGCAAAGTTGTACAGCAGGTCGTGCTGCATTTATTACAGGACAATCGCCTTATAGAACTGGATTAACCAAAGTTGGTTTGCCAGGAGCAAAAGAAGGTTTAAGCGAATTAGACCCAACCATTGCCGAATTATTAAAAAATCATGGTTATGCGACTGGTCAATTTGGTAAAAACCATTTAGGTGATTTAGATGAGCACTTACCAACCAATCATGGTTTTGATGAGTTTTTAGGAAATCTATATCATTTAAATGCTGAAGAAGAGCCAGAACATACTGATTATCCAAAAGATCCAGAATTCAAAAAGAAATTTGGGCCAAGAGGTGTTATCAGTTCATCATCTGATGGTAAAATTGAAGATACAGGACCATTAACTAAAAAGCGAATGGAAACTATTGATCAAGAAACCAAAGATGCTGCAATAGCATTTATGAAAAAATCGGTTGCAGACGACAAACCATTTTTTACGTGGTATAACTCTACTTTAATGCATGTGTGGACGCATTTAACTGATGAAGAGGATGGGGAAACAGGTTTAGGAGTCTACGCAGATGGTATGGTTAAATTAGACAAAATTGTAGGAGAATTAACCCAAACTTTAACAGATTTAGGTATCGAAGAAAATACCATCGTTATTTTTGGTACTGATAATGGCGCAGAAATTGTTTTCTGGCCAGATGGTGGTATGACACCGTTTAGAGGTGAAAAAGCAACAACCTGGGAAGGTGGCTTTAGAGCACCATGCCTTGTTAAATGGCCTGCAAAAATTAAACCAGGACAAGTAAGTAATGCAATTATTTCTGGTGAAGATTGGTTGCCTACATTTTTGGCAGCAGCTGGAGAAACTGACGTAAAAGAAAAACTATTAAAAGGACATTCTGCCAATGGTAAAAACTTTAAAGTACATTTAGATGGTTATAATATGTTGCCATTACTTACAGGAGAAGTTAACGAAAGCCCTAGAAAAGAAATTTTCTATTTCGATGATGACGGAAGTTTAAATGCTTTTAGATATGGTAGATGGAAGGTTCATTTTAAAATTCAAGAGAATCATGGATTTGATGTATGGCAAAAAGGATATACAACTCTTAGGTTTCCATTGTTAATGGACTTAAAAGGCGACCCTTTTGAAAGAGCAGAACACGATTCTGAAGATTATAGACGTTGGATGGCAGAACGTATGTTTGCTGTTGTGCCAGCACAAGCACATGTTGCGAAGTTCTTGGCGACTTTTAAAGAGTATCCGCAACGCCATGAAGTAGGAAGTTTTAGTTTAGATAAAGTACTTGATGCAATGAAAAATGCTCAAAAAAATTAGATTTCCATAAATTTATTTAAAAAAGTCGAATACTCTATTCGGCTTTTTTTATTTTTGATGTAAATATTTTGATTATGAAAACAAAAATTTTATTTAGTATTTTACTTGTATCGCTGATTTCTTTTGGATGCAAAAAAGAAAACTCTGAAACAACACCAGTCGTTGTTGAAGAAACAGTAACAGAATCTGACCCACTTCCTTCGTGGAATGAAGGTGTAACAAAGACCAATATTGTTAATTATGTTAATGAAGTAACCAATACAGAAAGCGAAAATTTTATCCCAATTGGCGACAGAATTGCAACATTTGATAACGATGGTAATTTATGGTCAGAGCAACCAGCTTATTTTCAGTTATTCTTTGCAATAGACAGAATTAAAGCTATGGCACCAAATAATCCAGAATGGAAAGATACTCAACCATTTAAAGCTGTACTGGAAAATGATATGGAGGCACTAATAAAACAAGGCGAACACGGTCTTGTTCAACTAATAATGACCACACATGCAGGAAACACAACCGATGAATTTGACGCCATTGTAAAAGATTGGATTGCTACTGCCAAACACCCAACAAAAAATGTCGGTTACGATAAAATGGTGTATCAACCAATGCTTGAATTACTATCTTATTTAAGAGCTAACGATTTTAAAACCTATATCGTTTCTGGTGGTGGTGTCGATTTTATGAGAGCTTTTGTTTCTCCTGTTTATGGAATCCCATCAGAACAAATTATTGGGAGTCGTATTAAAACAGAATTTGATTATAATAATGGAAACCCTGTAATTAAAAGACTACCAGAATTAGATTATAATGATGATAACGAAGGAAAACCATTAAACATTCAAAAAATTATTGGTAAAAAACCAGTGTTTTCTTCAGGAAATTCTGATGGCGATTTACAAATGATGCAATATGCTGCCTCTAATAAATATAAAAGTTTTATGCTGTATGTGCATCATACAGATTCTATTAGAGAATGGGCTTATGATAGAGATTCACATATTGGACGTTTAGACAAGGGTCTTGACCAAGCAATAAAAGATGGATGGACTGTGATTGATATGAAAAAAGATTGGAAAGTTATTTATCCTTTTGAATTAAATTAATCATCTGTTTTTTTATATAAAACTTATTAAGTAAAAAGATCGTTTTGGAATTCCCAAAACGATCTTTTTACTTAAATCATTTTTTTCTTTATCATTAATTGATTTTCTTTTTTTTGTATATTGGTTTATAATTTACTAACTATCATTATTTTATATTACTAACTAAACTTTTTAAAAACATGAAAAAATTATTAGCAGAATTTATTGGAACCTTCTGGCTTGTACTTGGAGGCTGTGGAAGTGCCGTTTTAGCAGCAGGAATTCCTGAACTTGGAATTGGCTTTGCAGGTGTAGCACTTGCATTTGGTTTAACGGTATTATCTGGTGCTTACGCATTAGGACATATATCTGGGGCTCATTTTAATCCTGCCGTTTCCATAGGATTATGGATGGGAGGACGTTTTGATGGTAAAGAATTACCTGGTTACATTATTTCACAAGTTTTAGGTGGAATTGCTGGTGCTGGTGTTTTGTATTTAATAGCTAGTGGCACAGCTGACTTTAGTCTTGGAGGCTTTGCTGCCAATGGTTTTGGTGAGCTTTCACCAATGGGTTACGATATGACTTCTGCATTAGTTACTGAAGTTGTTATGACATTTATGTTTTTAATTGTAATACTAGGAGCTACTCATAAAAATGCTTCTCCTGGTTTTGCTGGATTGGCAATAGGTTTAGCACTAACTCTAATTCACTTAATTAGTATTCCTGTAACTAATACTTCGGTTAATCCTGCAAGAAGTACTAGTCAAGCTTTATTTGTTGGTGGAGAACACTTAGGACAATTATGGCTATTTTGGGTAGCACCAATTATTGGAGCTATCTTAGCTGGTTTAGTTTATAAATTTATGGCACCAAACAACGATTAATTAATAACTATCTATAAAAAAAGGCACTTTTAAAGTGCCTTTTTTTATTTCTTCAATTCTAATTTTTCTGCAAAATATTCGCAAAAATCTTTCATTGTTGCAGTCATCTTTTCATCTTGAGTTGCTCTATGAAATGTATCGCTCATAGCCACTAATGTTTGATGAAAAAATAATTTCATTTCGTCAACAGGCATATCCTTAGTCCATAAGTCAATTCTTAAGGTTTCTTGTGCTTTACTATCCCAAACAGATAATAACATAGCCTTTGCCTCTTCATTATTAATACCTCCATCATCTGCAGTCCAAGTCAATTTTTCTGGAATTCTATTGTCGTCTAATTCAACCGTTAATTCTATTTTAGATGTTATTTTTGCCATTTATTTTTCTGGTTTATAATTTGAATTATTATATATCTCATCAGGATTGGTTTGAAGCATATCTTTTAAAGTAACATCGTTTCGTTCCATATAAGCTTTAACAATTTGCCAACCAATAAATTTTCCTATTTCACCTGGAGATTCTTTATCAATTTCTTCTAAATAAAATTTTGAAAATGGAGCTGGATTAATAAATCTATTTGGTAATTTAGAATCCGTACTAAATAATAATTCCTTTTCAACAAAAAAGCGCCACACTTCTATTTCATTAGATATAACCCAATTTAATTCCTCTTCAGAATAACTAATCTTTTCAGCATCTGTTTTAAAAGGAATCATTAAATCTTTAAAATATAACTGCTTTCCAAAATAGATCATTTCATCAAGTAACGTTTTATTTTTATTTTGATAAATGTATCTATCTGCATACCCATTTGCCATATCTACAACAATCTGTTCTTTATTAAAATCCTGCTTTAGGTAATTTTGAATGCCTTCATAAAATTTATGATTAGAACCTAAATAAGTATCTAAAGAGATTAACACAATAGTATCTGTTACTATAACTTTGTTTCTATAGTCAACAGAAGAAGTTGTGGTTATAACTCTTGGTGTTTTAAACTCTGGAAAATAATATTTTAAATGTTTAAAAAATTGACTGATTTCTTTTTTTTCCTCCTTCAATTCTGGAAAAATTTCACTAGTCTCGTTAGTTAATTCTTGTTGAAGCGTATCATTAACTTTTGCTATCCAAAAAGAATCTGGATACTTTTCGTTGAACATAAACGGAAATGCTCTCTTTAAATCTGGTAAAGTACTTGAAGTTGCATTCCCAAAAGCTACATCAAATCTTTCAATAATATAATCTACATTAATGGCAGCAATTTCTTGTTCATTACTATTATCTTTTTTACAAGAAAAAACAATTGTTAACATTAATAGCAGCAAACTAAAATTCTTCATATAAAACTAAAAGGTTGTTAATTTTTATTAATAAGGTGTTTCTTTTACTTTTGTTGGACAAAGGTAATGTTCTTTGTTTAAAATACATTTAAAATGCAAACAGAAAAAGTTGTCAATCATATTGTAAAATGGCTTAAAGAGTATGCTTTAAACGCCAATGTTAATGGTTTTGTTGTGGGTATCTCTGGTGGAATAGATTCTGCTGTTACATCCACACTATGTGCTAAAACAGGATTAGATGTTTTGTGCTTAGAAATGCCAATCCATCAAGCAAAAAGTCATGTCTCTAGAGCTCAAGAGCATATTGCGCAACTTAAAAATAATTTTAAGAATGTCTGTGACATGCAAGCTGATTTAACTCCAGTTTTCGAAGAATTTAAAACCGAAATTTCGTTAGATGGCAATCAAGCCATAGTTGATATGGCTCTCGCAAACACTAGAGCTCGCTTAAGAATGACAACATTGTACTATTATGCAGGTTTAAAAAAATTACTGGTTGCAGGAACTGGAAATAAAGTTGAAGATTTTGGAGTTGGTTTTTACACAAAATATGGTGATGGAGGTGTTGATTTAAGCCCGATTGCCGATTTATTAAAATCTGAAGTATATGAATTAGCACGTATTTTAAATATTCCAGAATCAATTATGAATGCAGCTCCAAGTGATGGATTATTTGGAGATACTAGAAGTGATGAAGATCAAATAGGAGCATCATATCCAGAATTAGAATGGGCTATGAAAATGGTAGAAGAAAACAAAAACGAAACCGATTTTAATGGTAGAGAGAAAGAAGTTTTTAAAATATACAACCAATTTAATTCTTCTAACAAGCACAAAATGAACCCAATACCAATTTGTATGGTTCCAAATAATTTAAAACAATCATAATAATTTTTAACTTAAAATTTAGTATCTTTACTTAATATGCTCACTTTTTTTGCCTCAACAGTAAAGCTATTTAAAACTCTTTAAGATGATAAAACTGTTGGTAGTAGATAGTCACCCCATTATAAGAAAAGGTATTGAACTTCTGTTTGTTGCTTCCAAAGACATTAGAGTTGTTGGAGGAGTTAGCAATGGCGAAGCTATATTCGATTTTTTAAGACATGAAAAGGTAGATGTTATTTTATCTGAAATAGATTTACCAAAACTTAACGGTCTAACTGCTTTAAGAAGGCTTGCTAAAGAGTATCCTCAAGTAAAAGTACTCATGTTTACAACACAACCAGAAGAAATATATGCTCTTAACACTATTAAATCTGGAGCCTCTGGTTATTTAACTAAAAACGCAAATATAATTACTATAAAAGAAGCTATTATGAAAGTAGCTGAAGGTGATACATATTTAAGCACTAATTTAGCACATCAATTAGCTTTTGGTAGACGTGTAAATAAATCTTCTGGCTCACTTTTCAAGAAACTTTCAAGAAGAGAAATTGAAGTTTTAAAACTTATTTCTATTGGAAAAAAAAATAAGGAAATTGCTCAAGAATTAGAAATTAACGAAAAAACTGTTAGCACTTACAAAGCACGCTTAATGAAAAAATTAAATGTTGGAAATATTGTTGATTTAATTAATAGAGCTAAATTAATGGAAATTTAAAGAGGTTTATTTAATTTTCTAGAGAGTAAATTGTCTAATTTTTTATAACCTACAACTTCTTCTAAAATATCTTTATATTGTTTTTCAATATCACTTTTTGTACTTAAACTTAATTCATTAATTTTCTTACTAATAAGAAAACAACGTAAACTTAAAATAGTTTCATTTACCAGTTGCGCAATAGAATCTGTTTTATCTTTAGGGAAAATGTTTTTTCTATTCCAGTCTGAAAGTGTATAACGTTCATCTTCCATTAAAATAGTAGTCAATTCACTAGCTATATCAGCATCTACATCATTTACAAAATTCTCTAATGCAAAATCTGGATTCTGATTTAAGGTGTCAATTACCTTGTAATAAAGCTCTTTAAACTTTAAATCTGTAAACTCCATTTCATCTTCTTGAAGGTCTAAATACACTTTTTCAAATACTTTAGCCTCATGTAAAACGGGTTCTAAAATTAATTCGTTTTTATCGTTTTCTTTTAAAATCAAATCTTCAAACACCTCAGTTCTATTTCCATAAAGCAATAGGATTTGAATAATTTTTCGTTCTAATTCATACTGTACATCCACTTTTTTTTGTGCATGCTGATTCTTTATAACTTGAAATGCTTTTTGTTCTTCCTTATACAGCTTATTGGCATCATCAAAATCTTTTTTGGAAGATTGTGCCAAAGTACTGTAGAGCACGCCTTCACTAATATGCATGATTTTAGAACATTCCTGAATATATATTTCTCTCTTAATTCTATCTGGAATTTTAGAAATACTATTTACAATGTCTCTAACCGTTTCAGCTTTTTTAATTGGATCGTTTTTTGAAGCTTCAAATAACATAGATGCTTTATACTGAATAAAGTCTTGAGCATGCTCCTCTAAGTAGAAAGTAAGTTCCTCCAACGTGTTTTGTTTAGCAAAGCTATCTGGATCTTCACCTTCAGGAAACGTACAAATCTTGACATTCATACCTTGTTCAAGAATTAAATCGATGCCTCTTAGAGAAGCTCTAATTCCGGCTGCATCACCATCAAAAAGTACGGTTATGTTTTTTGTTAATCTATTAACTAATCTAATTTGATCTGGAGTTAATGCTGTACCAGAAGAAGAAACCACATTTTTAATTCCTCTTTGATGAAACTGAATAACATCTGTATATCCTTCAACCAAATAGCAATTATCTTCTTTGGCTATACTTTGCTTGGCATGAAAAATACCATAAAGCACTTTACTTTTATGATAGATATCACTTTCAGGTGAATTTAAATATTTTGCAGCTTTTTTATCGTTAGTTAAAATACGTCCTCCAAATCCAAGAACACGACCACTCATGCTTCTTATTGGAAACATGACACGACCTTTAAATCTATCAAAACGTTTAGCTTCTTTAACGATAGTTACTCCTGTTTTTTCAAGGTATTCCAGCTTATATCCTTGTTTTAAAGCTTCGTCTGTAAAGGCTTGCCATTCATCTAAAGAATAACCCAGATGGAATTTTTTTATGGTTTCTTCAGTAAAACCACGTTCTTTAAAATAACTCAATCCAATAGCTTTTCCTGGATCTGTTTTATGTAAAATATTTTGAAAATATTTACTGGCAAATTCACTAACTAAATATAGGCTTTCACGTTCGTTTGCTTGTTCTTTTTGTTGATTAGTTTGCTCAGTTTCTTCAACTTCAATATTATATTTATTAGCTAAATATTTAATAGCTTCTGGATATGTAAAATGCTCATGTTCCATTAAAAAAGCAACTACATTCCCTCCTTTTCCACTTGAAAAATCTTTCCAGATTTGCTTTACGGGAGACACCATAAAACTTGGTGAGCGCTCATCACTAAATGGGCTAAGTCCTTTAAAACTAGATCCAGATTTTTTAAGCTGAACAAAATCGCCTATAACCTCCTCTACTCGAGCAGTTTCAAACACTTGGTCTATGGTGGATTTAGATATCAAAGAGTTCCTATTTTTTTAGCGTATAAAAGTAATAAAATTAAGTTTCAATAAAGAAGACTTAATCTGTTAAACCTAATTAAAAAAAATCACAACAAAAACTATTTTCATTAACTTGGCGAACGCGAACAATCAATTTAATGAAAAACAAAGAACATCGTCGCACATACAAAAAGAAAAGATACATAATTCTATTCTTAATAACCATACTTATTGTTGCTTTCAGATTGTATTTGCCAACTATAGCAAAAAATTATGTCAATAAAGTGCTTGCTGATATTCCTGGTTATTATGGCCAGGTAAAAGATATTGATATTGCACTTGCTCGTGGTGCATATGTTATTAATGGTATGTATTTAAATAAAGTGAACACACAAATTCAAATTCCTTTTTTAGATTTTCCAAAAACAGATATTTCTATAGAGTGGAAATCTATATTTAAGGGTGAAATTGTAAGTGAAATAATCATGTTTAATCCAAAAATAAATTATATTTTGGAAAACCAACAAACTGAAAAAAAAAATTCTGATATAGATATTTGGACCAAAGCATTAACAGATTTAGCACCTATTGAAATAAACCACTTTGAAGTACATCATGGTAAATTATCTTTTAAAGAAATAAGTACTACACCAAATGTTGATCTTTATTTTGATGAGCTAGAATTAACAGCCGATAACCTAAGAAATGTAATTGAAAAAAAACTCATTTTACCTTCTCCAATTTCAGCTTCTGCAGTATCTTTTGGACAAGGCAGCATGCGTTTAAATGGAAGCCTAAATATTATTAAAGAAATACCTGACATGGATATTGAGTTTGCTTTAGAAAATGCTAATATTTCAGCATTAAACGATTTTACTAAACATTATACAAATATCGATTTTGAAAGTGGTAATTTTAATTTATATAGCGAAATTGCCATTGCAGATGGCTATTTAAAAGGCTATATAAAACCTTTAATAAAAAACTCTAAATTAATTGGAAAACATGATAATTTCTCAGAAACCCTTTGGGAAGGATTAGTCGGTTTTTTTATATTCGTTTTAAAAAATCAAAAAACAGATACTATTGCTACAAAAATCCCTTTAGAAGGCAATCTTAATGATGTTAACGCTAATTCTTGGATAGCGTTCATAAACATCCTAAGTAATGCTTGGATAGGAGCTTTTAATGAAGTTATTGACAAAGATATAGAATTTAAAGATGCTTTTAATGAAGACAAAAAAAAAGTAAAAAGAAAACAAAAAAGGCTTCAAATTTAAAAATTGAAGCCTTTTAAAACAATTAACTACTCAAACTAATCCATATCGAAACGTAAGCCTAAAGAAATATTATTCTGGTCAATAGCCTGGTCTTTAAAAATGGTTGACAAATCGTATTTAGCGTATATTCCAACATTTCCCCAAGAGATATAAGAACTTAATCCATACACAAAGTTATTGGTATTATAGTCTTTAATTTTATCTTTTTGAAAATCACCATTGACATCATCATACTTTAACTTTTGCATAGATTGTATAACAAACCCTCCATAACCTCCAACGCCAATTTTAAATTTTTTGTAAGTTGAATATCTGAAATAATTATCCTTTTCAATTTTCTTAGAAGGACCAAACTCAAAATGCACAGGGAATACCAAATTGGTTGTTCTAAACTTCGATTTATCTAAATTAAGAGGGAATTCTTCTAAAGTAACAACATCATCTACTTCTTGAAAATACATATTGCCTTTAATATCTAACTTATTCCATTGAAAAGAAACACCATACTTTAAACGAACAGCATTGCTATTATTAAAAATTCTAGTTTTCCAAGCCCATCCTAACTCTACAAAGCCAGAGCCTCCTAGCTTATATGGTGAATCGTTAAGAGATTGTCCTTCAATAATAGCATTATTAAACCCAATGGCAAATACCAAATCGCTGGTTGTACGTCTGTCATATTTTTTAGGCTCAACTCTTATCTGTGGTCCTATATATAAACTCCCAGTATCATACTCATCTGAATCTTTATCTTTTCCTAGAACTATTGTAAATCCCTCTAGATTGGCTCCAGTATCATAAGGGACATTTTCATTTCGCTCTAAAAGAGCAATCCTATTGTCTATAATAGCTACTCTGTTTTCAATATTTAATGCATGTTTTGTAGCCAATTCTCCTTTTAAAGAATCAGCTTCTTCTTGTGTGATTTTGTTATTGTCTAATTGTAAGTCTACAGCCTCTACTTCTGTTTTTAGCAAATCTTTTTCTTGAGTTACTACTTGTTCTTTTTGAGCTTGTAAAGCTTCAATTTTATCTTTATTAGATGTTTCTTGTGCAGAGATTAATTGCACTGATAATGTAAGCACAATAAGTGCTAAATACTTAGTAATTGTTTGCATAACTGTTGTTTTAATTATTGATGAATGTTATTAATCATTACGATGGGCAACTGCAGTTTTTACCCTTTTGTAATTTGTTTTAACTGTTTCGAAAACTTTTGCTCTAAAGGATTCGTCTAAATCTTCTTCAACGTCTTGAAGTAAGGCATTCGCATCTATAGAATAGGTTTTTACTTGAGATTTTTCAGCAATATGTTGCTGAGCTTTACTTAATAGTGAATCAATATTAGTTTCAGTTTTATTGATTTTATCTTGAGTCTCCAAATTAACTACTTTTATTTCGAATGAAGGAGTTTCAGAGATTGAATTATTTAAAACTTCTTCTGATTCTTCAGTATTTTCTAATTGAGCTAAACTATTGTTTTTAACCTGATTCTTATTTACTATAACTGCTTCATTTTTAATTTTCTTTGGATTAGTATTTTTTTCTGAAGCCATTATTTCTGTTACATTAGAACCTTCTATTGCGATAGATGCTTCAGGTGTTACAATGTCATTTTCACTTTCAAACACCTCAACTTCTTGAGCTTCTGTTTCTACTAATACTGGCGTTAGACTACTTGTTTCAGAAGTCTTCAAAAACGTATTCACTACAAGAAAAATCCCAATAAAACTAGCGGCAATTCCAAGCCACCAAAATATTTTATTAGAAGACTTATTAGTGTCTTCTACCAACTTTTCTGAAAGCGTACTCCAAGCCTGGCTTGATGGCTGAAGTGTTCTCTCTTCCAGCTTTTCTTTTATGTTTTCTTCAAATTTAATTGGAGCCATAACCTGTTTTGTTTCGTTTATTAATTTGCTCTTGTAGCAGTTTTCTCGCTTTAAATAATTGCGATTTAGAAGTGCCTTCGTTTATATCTAAAAGTTCAGCAATTTCAGCATGCTTATAACCTTCAATAGCATACATTACAAAAACCATTTTATAGCCTTCAGGTAAGCCATCTATTAACTGCTGGATTTCGGCAACTTCAATTTGGGTGTTTATCTGATTCGAATAACCGATTGTTTCTTCAATCTTCTCTACAGAAAACTCGATGTGTTTTTGCTGTCTTAAAAAAGAAATAGATTCTCTAACCATGATGCGTCTAATCCAACCTTCAAAACTCCCTTCAGCTTTATAATTTTTAAGATATTTAAACACTTTAAAAAAACCATTTAACATAGCTTCCTCGGCATGCTGAATATCTTTTATATAATATCTACAAACACTCAACATTTTAGGTGCATGCAATTCAAACAAAACGTGTTGTGCTTCACGATTATTTTTTTTTGCTTTTTTAATAAGCACAGACTCGTTTTTGTAGAATTGTATAACTTTCACTTAAAAGGCTTTGTTCTGCTTCTATTTATAAAGACGAAATTATTATATTAATGGTTGCCTCGAGTTACATTTTTTATTGTAAATAATTGAATTTCTAGTTAAGCCAATCCAAAAAATAAACGCAACTAATTAATATTCAAGCAAATAAATGTCGTAACCATATCCATTACATAGTTAATAATTAATTCTAATATTTTTAAAAAAGAAATCATAATTTTACCTATCTATATTAAATACACCAAAAATGAATCGTTTTTTACTCATTTGTTTTCTTTTCTGTCTTATTTCATGTAATAAAGATCAAAAAGAACCTCTAAATGTTGAAAACCAATCACCTCTTTTTACGCTTTTAGAAACTGCTAAAACCAAGGTTTTATTTTCGAATAACATTAAAGAAGACGATATTAATAACGCCTTTAAATACGAGTATTTTTATAATGGAGCTGGTGTTTCTATAGGAGATATTAATAACGATGGTTTACCAGATATTTATTTTACTGGAAATATGGTTGAAGACAAGCTATTCTTGAATAAAGGTAATCTAGAATTTGAAGACATCACTGAATCTGCCATTGGAAAACAGCCAAATGGGTGGCACACTGGAACCACATTTGCTGATATAAATAGTGATGGTTTACTAGATATTTATGTTTGTAGAGGTGGTGACATAAAAAATTATGCAGACCAATCTAATCTGCTATATATTAACAATGGGGATTTAACTTTTACAGAACAAGCCAAAAATTTTGGTTTAGACGATAAATCAAATTCTACACAAGCAGCTTTTTTTGATTATGACTTAGATGGGGATTTAGATGCTTATGTTATGAATATTCCTAATGAACTGTTTCAATATTCAAAGGAAGATTATAAGAAAATGTTTGAAACTAATACCAACGTATCTGATCATTTTTACAAAAATGAAGGTGGGAAATTTATTGAAATCTCGAAAAGTTTAGGAATAAATAATCATGCTTTTGGTCTAGGTTTATGTGTTTCAGATATTGATAATAATGGGTATCCTGATATTTATGTTGCAAACGACTATGAAGATCGCGATTATCTATTTATGAATACTAATGGTGTTTTTAAAGAAGAATTAAAACTACGCACTAGACATATTTCAAATTTTGGAATGGGAATAGATATTGCCGATTATAATAATGATAATCATCAAGATATTGTAGAATTAGATATGGCTTATCCATCTCATGAACGTTCAAAAAGAAACATGGCATCCATGTCTATTGAGAAATTTTGGAATACTGTAGCTTCTGGAAATTACTATCAATACATGAGCAACACACTTCAATTAAATAATGGTAATGGGACTTTTAGTGAAATTGGGCTCATGGCAAAAATTGCTAAAACAGATTGGAGTTGGGCTGCACTTTTTGCTGATTTTGATAATGATGGTTATAAAGATTTAGTCGTTACCAACGGACAACTACGTGATTTAAAAGATAGAGATTTTCAGGAAGAGTTAAAACAACAAATTGACACAAAAGGCAAATTATCTATCGACGAGGTCTACTCTTTTGCTCCCTCAAGCGTGCAAAGCAATTATGTTTTTAAGAATAAAGGAGACTTAACATTTCAAGATAACACCAAAGAATGGGGATTTGACAATGAAGTAAATTCAAATGGCATTGCTTATGCCGATTTGGATAATGATGGCGATTTAGACTTGGTGGTAAACAACCTTAACAAAAACGCTTCCATCTACCAAAACAACATAAATGGTAAACAAAATTATATTTCATTTCAATTAAATGGAACTAAAAACAACGCTTTTGCGTATGGAACCAAAGTGAAAATATATACCGAAAAAGGGACTCAAATACAAGAGATTTCTCCAACTAGAGGTTATTTATCATCTGTAGACACGAAACTTCATTTTGGCTTAGGAGGCATTTCTTCCATTCAAAAAGCAGAGATTATTTGGCCAGATAACAAGGCTACAACTTTACCTAATTTGAAAGTTAACCAAACACATCTAATTAGCTATAATGAATCGTCTTTTAATGAATTGAAACAGGATAAAACAATTCCTGTTTTTAAGGACATATCGCAAACTCAACCTTTAAAATATTATCATAAGGAAAATAAATTTAACGATTGGGATAGAGAAATTCTATTACCATATGCACTTTCAAGCCAAGGCCCAGAAATTGCTGTTTCTGATTTAAATAACGATCAGCTAGACGATGTATTTATTGGTGGCTCAAGTGGAAATTTATCTCAAGTTATGTATCAAAATCCTGATGGTACTTTTATCTCTTCTAAAAACAACTTTTTTTCAGAAGACATTTTAAGCGAAGACATTGGAGCTTTATTTTTTGATGCTGATAATGATGGAGATAAAGATTTATACGTTTGTAGTGGTGGAAACGAATTTAACAAAAATGGAAAAGCACTTCAAGATAGACTATACTTGAATGATGGAAATGGTCAATTTAAAAAGAGTCTAAAAGCATTACCAGAAATGATTTCCAGTACCAAAATTGTTGTTTCTGGAGATATAGATAATGATGGTGATTTAGATTTGTTTGTTGGTGGAAGGTTAACTCCAGGAGAATACCCAAAAGCGTCACGTAGCTATATATTAAGAAATGATAATGGAAAGTTTACTAATATTACTAAGCAAATGTCAAAAGACCTTTTATTACCAGGAATGATTACTGGAGCCGAATTTACTGATGTAAATAATGATAAGAAATTAGACTTAATATTAGTTGGCGAATGGATGGGCTTTACACAGTTTATTAATAATGGGGAAACATTCTCTAAAAAGGAAGTAGATGTTTCTACTGAAGGTATCTGGTTTAGTTTAACTTCTGGAGATATTGATAATGATGGAGATATTGATTTTGTAGCTGGTAATTTAGGGGCTAATTCAAAATTTAAAGCCTCTTTAGAAAAACCATTTAATATTTACGGAAACGATTTTGATGAAAATGGTAGTTTTGATTTAGTTTTAAGTGCTTATGAAGGTGACACAAACTATCCTGTAAGAGGAAAAGAATGCTCATCTCAGCAAATTCCATCTCTTTCAGAAAAATTTCCTTCTTACAAATCTTTTGCAGAATCTGACATGAAACAATTATATGGTAGCAAACTAGATGAAGCTTTACATTTAACAGCAAGACATTTAAAATCTTCTGTTTTTATAAATGATGGGAAAGGGAATTTCGACATGATTACTTTACCAAACGAAGCACAGTTTTCTCCATTAATGGAAATCTTCTTAGATGATATAGATGGAGATAAAAATTTAGACATTATTGCTGCAGGAAATTTATATGAAGCCGAAGTCGAAACCATTCGGTATGATGCTGGAAGAGGCGTTTTCTTATTAGGAAATGGCAAAGGAAACTTTAATGCTATAACACCTGAAGAATCAGGTTTCTTTGCTTGGAATAATGTAAAATCTATGGCAAGAATTACCTTAGCAAATAAAAAAGGATATATTTTAGGAGTTAATAAAAATGTGCCTCAAATTTTGATATATAAATAAAAACCATTCACTAATTAATTCATAAACTATAATGTTAATGAAAAAACCACATTTCTTGTTTTGTTTTATAATGTTAACCCTTATTAGTAATTGTAAAAATGATGATGACATTCTAATTCCTGAAGAAGAGGAAGAAGAAATAGTTTTAACCGATAACATTGAAGTTTATGATGCTGATTCTGTAGAAAATAGCCTTGTTTTAGCTATTGAAAATGGTGGAACTGAAGCTTATTTACTTAATAAAAGTGGTAATAGAGTCTACGAATGGACTTTTGACACACGTTTAGGAAATGATCTAGAATTACTTCCAGACGGAAAATTAATAGGCATGTTTAAAGCTGAAAACCCAAGCATTAATTTTGGTGGTTATGGTGGCGTTATAAAAATTATAAATATAGATGGAACTATCAATTGGGAATACACCTATTCTTCTACAGAGTATCTTGCTCATCATGATGTCGAAATGCTTCCAAATGGAAATGTCTTGTTCTTAGCTTGGGAAAAAGTAAGCGCTGTAGATGCGTAACAACAAGGAATAGACACAACTGTAGATATATATCCAGAAACCCTTATAGAAGTTAATCCAACTACTAACCAAATTGTTTGGAAATGGAATAGTTTTGATCACTTAATACAAGACCAATTTCCAAGCCTTCCTAATTTTGGCTCAGTAAATAATAATCCAAATCTATTGAATTTAAATTATTTTATGTTAGATAATGGAGATATTATGCATGCCAATGGTATTGATTATGATGAACAGGAAGATATTATCTATATGAATGTAAACTACTATAGTGAAGTTTGGGTTATAGACCATAGTACAACCACGTTAGAAGCATCAACTCATATGGGTGGAAATTACAATAAAGGTGGTGACCTTATTTATAGATTTGGAAATCCTGAAGCATATAATAACACATTGGGAGATCGCTTATTTTTCAACAATCATTTCCCAAATTTATTAGAAGACAATGTTCCTGGAGAAGGAAATATATTAGTGTTTGTAAATGGCAGTAACACAACACAATCTACTGTATATGAATTAGAGATACCAGAGACTTTAAACTTATTACCGAACTCCAATAATGAGCCACAATTAGTTTGGAGTTTTACAGATCCTGAACTCCAGTATGCTAGAGTTTGTGGTGCAGTTAGATTAAACAATGGTAATACTTTAATTTGCGAAGGCGATTATGGCTTTTGGGAAGTGACTCCTTCAAATGAAATAGCTTGGAAATACTCAAGTTTAAATACGGCTCAATTTTGGAGATGTTATGGTTATCAATTTGATGATCCTGAGATTTTGACTCTAGATATTGATACAAACTGAAGAAATTCTAACAAAATATTATATGCAAACATTTAAATATCAAGTTGGTGATTATTTTTTAAAATAATTCTATTATCTTGTAACCAAACTAATAAACTAAACAATTATGAAAAAAATTACTTCACTAATTATTTTATGTCTAACAGTCAATTTTACATTTTCGCAAGTATTATTCGAAGATGATTTTGATGGATCAGGACCAGGTTTAGCTGGATGGACTCTAGTTAATAACGATGGATTAACACCAGACCCGAACGTTGCACAATTTACAGATGCATGGATACAAGCAGACGATTTCGATAATGCAGGAGATATGGTTGCCATGAGTACCTCTTGGTATAGTCCTGCAGGAACAGCTGATGACTGGATGATTACTCCAGCAATAAATTTAACAAGTGATGCTATATTATCTTGGGAAGAAGAAGCTCAAGATGCAAATTATCCTGATGGTTATGAGGTTAGATTATCTACACAAACAACAGCACTTGCAGATTTTACAAATGTGTTATTTACTGCAGCAACTGGATCTCCTGCTGTTTGGGCACCTCAAAGTGCTGATTTATCTGCCTATACAGGAGAAACTGTATATATTGCATGGAGAAATAATTCTACAGACCAGTTCGTTTTAATGATAAACAATGTATTAGTAGAAATACCTGCTGCATTTGATGCTTCAATTACTGTTCCTGCTGCTGCTCAAGATCAATATACACAAATTCCTCTTGAACAAATTGCTCCTTTAGGAACAGATGCAACTATTGAAAATATAGGTGGACCAATTACAAATGCAATAGCTACAGTTACAATAACAGATGGTTCTGGAACAGTCTACACAGAAGATAGTGCTCCATTTGCAATTGCAGCTGGTGCTAATCAGGCAGTTAATTTTACAGGCTACACACCAACAATGGCTGACACTTATACAACTACTTTTACTGTAACTATGGATGAAACCGACGGTATTCCTAGTAATAATACAGTTATGAAAACTACTGAAGTTACGACAAATACATACGCAAGAGATGATAATACTCCAACTGGTACTTTAGGTATTGGTGCAAATAATGGAGGTTATTTAGGTCAACAATTTGACATTTTAGAAACAGAAGATATTCTATCAGTAACTTTTGCAATTGGAAATGGAACTGGTGTAATAACTGGTCTTAATGTTAAAGCTACTGTCTGGGATATGGTTGGTGGAGTACCAAATGCAATTATTGCACAAACCGATTTTGTAACAGTAACAGCAGTAGAAAACGATATGTATACAGCTAATATAACTGGAGGTCCTTTTACTTTAGCACCTGGTCAGTACCTTGTTGCCGTTGAAGAACCAGATGCTGCTGGAGGAATGCCTACCGATGAAAATGTTCAGGTTGTTACAACTACAGCAATTTATACTCCTGGAGCAACTTGGGTTAACTGGCCAACAAACCCAAATGGAGCTTGGTCAAATAGTGAAGATTTTGCTTTTGAAATAGCATATTTAATTCGTCCAAACTTCCAAGATGAAAATTTAGGAATAGAAAATAATACCATTGAGAATTTCACTATTGGTTTATTCCCTAATCCTGCTAGTAACGTAGTTACAATTAGCAATCCTAATCAAGTAAATTTACTTGAAGCTAGAATAATTGATGTTACTGGTCGTGTTATTAAAACAATCGATTTGAGTAGCAACTTAGACTCTGAAAGAAGACTTGATGTTTCTTCACTTAGTCCTGCTAATTATTTTGTAACTATAAAAAGTAGTCAAGGAGAAGTAACTAAGCAATTAATTATTAAATAATACATCTTAGTATAAATTATAAAGCCAGTAACTAATTATAGTTACTGGCTTTTTTTGTTTAAAAACATGCTATTTATATCATTACTTCTTTCTATCAATAACATAATTTACCATTAACTCGAGAGAATTTCTATATTTAGATTCTGGATAAAACTGCAATATTTGAAGCGCTTCTTCTTGAAATTCTTTCATTTTAGATACTGCATAATCTAATCCTCCTTTTGTTTTTACATAATCTATTACTTCAGCTACTCGTTTTTTATCTCTATTGTGGTTTTTAATAGAATTAATAAGCCATCGTTTATCTTTTTTATCTGCTTGGTTTAACACATATATTAAAGGTAAGGTCATTTTTTGTTCTTTAATGTCGATTCCAGTTGGTTTACCTATAGCTTCGTTACCATAATCGAATAAATCGTCTTTAATTTGAAAAGCCATTCCTATTAGTTCGCCAAACTTTCTCATGCGTTCTACATGATCTGATTCTGGCTTTACTGAAGCTGCACCAAGGCTACAACAAGCAGCAATTAGTGTCGCTGTTTTTTGGCGTATTATTTCATAATAAACAGCTTCAGTTATGTCAAGCTTTCTAGCTTTTTCTATTTGAAGTAACTCACCTTCACTCATTTCTCTTACAGCTATTGAGATAATTTTAAGTAAATCGAAATCGTTATTATCAATGGAAAGTAATAAGCCTTTAGAAAGCAAATAATCGCCAACCAACACAGCTATCTTATTTTTCCATAGTGCATTAATGGAGAAAAAACCACGACGTCTATTACTTTCGTCAACTACATCGTCATGTACTAAAGTAGCTGTGTGAATAAGCTCTATTACTGAAGCTCCACGATAAGTACGTTCGCTAATTTCACCATTAGAAACCATTTTAGATACAAGAAACACAAACATTGGTCGCATTTGCTTGCCTTTTCTGTTGACTATATAATGTGTGATTCTATTTAACAACGCTACTTTAGAAGACATAGACAATTGAAACTTTTGTTCAAAAAGTTCCATTTCGTAATCTATGGGCTGTTTTATTTGTTCAACTACTTTCACTTACATCAAATATATCAATTCAAATAATATAATTAACTTTTATTGGCTAATTGCCCACAAGCTGCATCAATATCTTTTCCTCTGGAACGTCTTACAGTTACAATTATATTATTGCGCTCCAACATAGATACATACATATCTATAGCTTGAGAGTTTGCTTGTTGAAACTCTCCATCATCAATTGGATTGTATTCAATTAAATTAACCTTGCTTGGTGCAAATTTGCAAAAAGCTATTAAAGCATCTACATCTTTCTTTTTATCATTAATATCTTTCCACACAACATATTCGTAAGTAATTCTATTCTTTGTTTTAGCATACCAATACTCTAATGCTTCACGTAAATCTGCTAAAGGAAAGTTCTCATTAAAAGGCATTATTGAAGACCGAACCTCATCTATAGCTGAATGCAAAGAGACTGCCAATTTAAACTTCACGTCGTCATCTGCCATTTTCTTAATCATTTTTGGAACACCTGATGTAGAAACTACTATACGCTTTGGCGACATGCCTAAGCCTTCATCTGAAGTGATTTTATCGATAGCCCTTAAAACATTGTTATAGTTCATAAGAGGCTCTCCCATTCCCATAAATACAATATTACTTAAAGGTCTGTCGTGATATAATCTACTCTCTTTATCTATAGCAACAACCTGATCGAAAATTTCGTCTGGATTTAAATTTCGCATTCGTTTTAGTCGAGACGTTGCACAGAACCTACAATCTAAACTACAACCAACTTGACTAGAAACACAAGCTGTTGTTCTTGATTTTGTTGGAATTAATACAGATTCGACAATTAATCCATCATGCAACCGAACGGCATTTTTTATTGTACCATCGTTACTTTTCTGCATGGTATCTACATGAATGTGATTAATAACAAAGTTATCTTGTAGCATGTGCCTTGTTTCTAAAGATATGTTAGTCATATCTTCAAAAGAATGAGCGCCTTTGCTCCACAACCACTCGTAAACTTGATTTCCACGAAAAGCCTTATCGCCTTCTTTTACAAAGAATTCTCTTAGTTGGTCTTTAGTTAAGGCGCGTATGTCTTTCTTTTTTGTTTCCATGTGATTGCAAAAGTATGAAAAAGGGATTAGTAAACAGGAATTAGGAACAAGGGAATAGTTACCAGAATAGTGCATTAGCAATTGAACGCATGTTTGAGCTCTTTTTATGTTGTTGCACCTATGCAACATAAAAAAGCGAGTAGTGAAAGTGCGACCCTTTGGGTAATGCCATAAAAAAAGCCTTGTAAAAACAAGGCTTTCAAAATAAATTATTTTTAATTAAATAATCAGCATGGCATCACCATAACTGTAGAATTTATATTTTTCTTTAATTGCTTCATCATACGCTTTTTTAATAAAATCATGTCCAGCAAAAGCTGAGGCCATCATTAATAACGTAGATTTTGGTGTATGAAAATTAGTAATCATACAGTTAGCTATACTAAATTCGTATGGAGGGAAAATAAATTTATTAGACCAACCATCAAACTCATTTAAAGTACCACTTGATGAGACAGCACTCTCAATAGAACGCATAGCTGTAGTACCAACTGCACAAACACGTCTTTTAGTTTTTATAGCATTATTTATAGTTTCAACAGCGTCTTTTTTAATAATAATTTCTTCGCTATCCATTTTATGTTTAGATAAATCTTCAACCTCAACTGGGTTAAAAGTACCTAATCCGACATGTAATGTAACTTCAGCAAAATTGATTCCTTTAATTTCCAAACGCTTTAATAGATGCTTAGAAAAATGCATTCCAGCTGTTGGAGCAGCTACTGCACCTTCGTTTTTAGCAAAAATTGTTTGGTAGCGCTCTTCATCTTCTGGCTCTACATCTCTTTTTATATATTTAGGAAGTGGTGTTTCGCCTAGTTCTTGAAGCTTCATACGGAAATCTCTATAAGACCCATCGTATAAGAAACGTAAGGTTCTACCTCTAGAAGTTGTATTATCAATTACTTCGGCTACCAAAGATTCTCCTTCACCAAAATACAGTTTATTTCCAATTCTTATTTTTCTAGCTGGATCTACAAGCACATCCCAAAGACGTTGTTCTTCGTTTAATTCTCTTAATAAAAACACTTCAATTCTTGCGCCTGTTTTTTCTTTGTTTCCAAAAAGTCTTGCAGGAAAAACCTTTGTATTATTAAGAATCATCACATCGTCTTTATCGAAGTAATCAATAAGATCTTTAAACATTTTGTGCTCAATAGTTTGTTTCTCGCGATTTAAAACCATTAAACGAGCTTCGTCTCTATGTTCTGATGGATACTCTGCTAATAATTCTTCTGGAAGGTCAAAACTAAAATGTGATAATTTCATAAATGTCAATCAATTTTTATGTTAAAATGAAAGTGCTTTGTTTTTTGTAAAGGTTGCAAATATACAATCTGAAAGTAGGGGTTGTCAAGTATTTAGGCAGTTATTTTAAAAATCATTTGGTATAATTTCAAATCCGATGGATTTTAAATCTTCCCAAAAAGCTGGATAAGACTTTGAAACCACTTCGGCATCGTTGATTGTTATTGATTTCTTTAGAGCTAGAGGTGCAAAAGCCATAGCCATTCTATGGTCGTTATAAGTATCTATAGCTATTTGAGATTTAATTGCTTTTGAAGCTTTTAATATTAGACTATCCTCAGTAACTAAAATTTCGCCTCCTAATTTTTCAATTTCTGTTTTAAGTGCTAAAAGTCTATCTGTCTCTTTGATTTTTAATGTGTGAAGTCCAGAAAGATGACAAGGAATTCCCATTCCAAAACAAGTAACTGCAATGGTTTGGGCAATATCAGGAGAATTTGATAAGTTTAATTTGATTAACGATTGTTGATCAACGATTGTTGATTTTAGAAGTTTGATCCCATTATTTTGAAAGGTAGTTTCAACTCCAAATTGCTTATAGATGTCTGATAAAACAAAATCTCCTTGTAAAGAGTTTTGTTTATATGAAGACAACTTAATCTCTGTACCAATATTACTTAATGCAACAGTGCTATAAAAATATGATGCTGAAGACCAATCGGATTCAATTATCGATTTCTGATTGCTGATTTTTGATTGCTTATTGACTATAATAACATGATTCTGAAAATCTGTTTCTATTCCAACTTGGTTCAATAAACTTAGAGTCATATTAATATATGGTACAGATGTTATTTTACCTTCAAGTGTTAACTCTAAGCCATTCTCCAATTTTGGCGCAATTAACAATAAAGCAGAAATATACTGACTACTAACATTTGCTTGTAAGGTTACTTTATTTTTAACTAGGTTTCTTCCTGAAATTTTTAGTGGAGGAAACCCTTCTGATTCTAAATAAGAAATATCTGCTCCAAGATTATTGAGTGCATCAACTAAAATTTTGATTGGTCGTTGCTTCATTCTATCGGAACCTGTTAAAACCACTTCTCTTCCACTCTTTGTGGCGAAATAAGCAGTTAAAAAACGCATGGATGTTCCAGCATGATGCACATTTATGTTATTTGATGAAGACACTAATGCTTCAGACATAATTTGAGTATCATCTGAATTTGAGAGGTTTTCAATCTCAATATTTGGATATAATGCTTGCATTAACAACCATCTGTTAGATTCACTTTTAGAACCTGTTATTTTGATTGCTGATTGTTTATTTATGCTCGATATATTGAGTTGAATGTTCATTTATTTTAAAAGCAAAAGACATCTCGGCTAGGCTCGATGTGACAATTGAAATTTATTATTTAAGCTTGTCGTTGTTATGGTGTCTATCGTGATCTCGTTTTGTTTTCATGTCCATTTTCTTATCGAAAGCAGCTTGCAAATCGATTCCTGTCTGGTTAGCTAGACACAAAACTACAAAAACAACATCTGCTAATTCTTCACCTAAATCCTTATCCTTATCACTTTCCTTTTCGCTTTGTTCTCCATAACGTCTGGCAATAATTCTAGCTACTTCACCTACTTCTTCGGTAAGTTGAGCCATGTTAGTTAATTCGTTAAAATAACGAACACCATGTTCTTTAATCCAAGTATCAACTATTAATTGTGCGTTTTTTATGTCCATTCTTATATTTTTTTTAGAACAATCTGTTCAGCTTGTTTACTAACTACCAATTCAAAAAACTGTTTAAATTGTTCATAATCTGCTGGTAATATTAATGTGTTATTAAGATCAAAAGTAATTACCATTTGAAGCATTGAACCATTCTCTCTTATTAAATAGGTAAATGCTCCTTCCGTGTTATTATACTGTAATTTTTGATTTTCAGGTAGCGATTCAACTTGAAATCCTTCAGGCAACATTATATTTACCATATATTTTCTTGACGTAGGAAAGTTTAAATCTATTGGGTATTTTCTAGTTTGAAGTTTAAAAGGAGACTCCTCTATTTTTAAAAATAATAAAGGCGAAAAATAATAACTATCTCCAATTTCTTCTAAGGCTTCATCTAATTGATATTCATAAGATAAAAGTACTGGTTTTACAGGAATATTCATGTCTGCAACTTCAATATTTGAAACCAATAGATCTCCGTTTTTCGATTCAATTTCTTTTATTAAATCGTCTTTCGAATAATTCTCAAAGGTGTTTCTGTATTCTAAAGCTTTATAATCTGTGTATTGATTTCTTACTTTTCCACTTGCAGATAAATCTGAATTTAATTTAATATTCAACGAGATAACTTCTTTTGAAGGTTGCTGTACAGATAAATTTACCCAAGATGAGCTACCATCTTCCCGAATTAAACGTCCTTGCCAATTTAAAACTTCAATAGGTAAAATATTGAAGCTTGTATAACTTTTAGAGGCATCTAAAAGCACCAAACCTTGTTCAAAATTAACTGCGCAGATAACATAATTAAATCCACTTCTCGTCGGAAATAGTGGGATCCCGTTATCTTTAGTACTTATTAAAACAGGATTTGCATCAAGACCAGCTTCACGCAACATAGCTATTAAAATTAAGTTTATATCTGCAACATTTCCTGCTCCTTCTTTGTATGCTTGTTTTACTCCAATTTCTGTTACAAAACCATTAACCCCATTCCATTTAACTTTAGATTTAACATGATTGAATATGACAGCAAGAATTTCTTCAGTTGCTTTAACACCTGTTAGAATGGACTCTAAATCTTCTTTATAATAGTTCCCTTTCTCTAATTGTTGGCCAAAATCACTTCTATCATAAATTGTTCTAGCTACTTTGTCCCAAGAGGTTGACAAATTTTCATATGGTGAATTGGGTAATTGAATTGAATTCAATTCCATAATAAGTTTTGCTTGATAATCATTTAAATTATCGATATAAGCTTCTTTTTTTAAAGCTGATACATTTACGGCATTAGATTCTATAACATTAAATTTCACATCTCTTGAAAAAGTTACTAACTCTGATTTAGACGTGCCATTTAGCCCTGGTTCAGGAGACTTTCTATAAGAAAATGTTACTTTTTCATTATAATAACTTTCACTTAGTTTAGGATAATAAACAGCCTTAGGATTTGACAAAATATTATACTTAAAATACTCTGGCGTTGTCACTTTAAATTCTAATTTGTTTATATGTATTAACTCTTGAAATGGAATATCTTGTATTGCTAATCTAGGTGAAATTATTGTGTATTTATACTCAACAATAGAACCATCTTTAATATTAGGCATAGTGAATTTTGTTTGCTTCCAATAGCTATTTAATTTTTCTTCAAAAATTCCATCTTTTTTAAGTTTAGTTTCTTCAATCTTACCTTCAACTAAGTTGTAAGTATAAGCTTTAAAACTTGTTAAGTCATCTTTTGTATCACTCCCTTCATCATATAATCTAATTGCATTTGTAGCATAATTATAACCCTCTTTATTGTAAATTTTAATTCGCACTTGAATCTCATTATACTGTACAAAACCTTTATCCTGTTCGAACCTAAAGTATATTTTTTGCTTTTTATATAAAATAGCTGCATTTGCTTTTGGATCAATAGAATGTTGGCTTTCTTTTAGTTCTTCTTTACTAATTTTTCCGAATTTATAATCTTGGGCAGTAGCTATTTGTAATGTAAATACAAATGTGAATAAAAAAACATATTTCATTGGTTAGGTTTTTGAGTTGAATACAATTTTTGAGTTATCGTGTTTTTTAATACTTAAACAAAATTCTCTAAATTCTTTATAGTCTTCTTTAGAATAAGAGCCTTTATTAAGTATTAATTCGCGTTTATATGTAATAATATTATTGGTTATTGATATATTTAAAATATAAGAACCAAATTTATTTTGCAATGATACTGGCTCTTTCATAGCCTCAATTTGCAAAGTATTAGAAAATTTTATTTGATATGTATCTATATCTGTATAACCTCTTTCAATAACAAAGGGTAATTTTCTATTCTTATATCTTGGTGGTGTTGCTGTTATTTTATTAAACACATTTGGCTGAAACAATAATCTGCTTCCAGCTTTAGAAGCATATTTAGGAATTTTCACCTTAACATCTTCAGTAAAAACGATGCTATCTTTATTGTTATTAAAATTCATTTTAATAATTTCAAGATTGTTTAATTCATCCCAAAAATCGTCTTTATAATAGAGTTCCTGTTCTTTAACAATCCTGTTTTGTGTGCCTTCGTGCTCTCCATATTGAGCTCCTTTAGATTGTATTTTAACCTCACCTATAAGCATACCTTTTTCGTCTAGAAATATGTTTGCATTTGTCTCTTGAATATTTTCTTCCGTAGGATATACTTTTGTATGGACTATTTTACCACCTTCTGGAGTAATTATTAAAGCATCTCTATCGTCAGTAAAATTAGCAGTATAACCAAATGGATTGGTTTTACTTGTACATTCAAGCCAGATATAATCATCATTATCTGGCAAACATAAAATAGCATGATTTCCTTGAGTTGCAGAAAAATCTTTGTCTATATCTATCAATTTATCATCTCCATAAATTATGGTATAATAAGATGCAACTCCTACTTCATTTAATAAGGCTTGGGTGTAATTAGTTAAGGCTTTGCAATCTCCATAAGCCAATCTATCAACATCTTGAGCAAGCATTGGCTTCCAGCCTCCTATGCCTACCTGTACACTAATATAGCGTGTTTTGTCTTGCATATATTTATATACAATCTTCGCTTTTTCAATGTCTGAAGTTGCGCTACTTGTAAGTTGTTTAATTTTATTTTTTACTGTTCGAGGAAGTTGCTGGGTCTCTTTTATAAGACTATTGTTCATCCACAGACCAAAATCTTCCCAATTATTATTTACACCTTTAACACCTTCCATATCGAATTCTGTTAACGCTGCTTTTAAATAAGGAGCAAAGGTTTTAAAATCTGGACTGAAAGTTTCAGGTACTAAAGATTGTAAATTTTTAGCTTTAAAATACGTCTCGTTAATCTTTTCAATCTTATAATCTTCAAAGTTTGTGGTCTTAATCTTTATTGGTATTTCAGAAGTATTCGTAATTTTATATTCAGCATTTTCTGTACTTATATAATATCCTTCAATGGGTCTCCAACTTGGAATAAATGCTGTTGAATTATAGACTACTTTAGTTTCATAAAGAATGGTATATGGATAAGTATTTGGTGTATAGTCTAAGTATTTTACACGACTATCTGTGTACAAAGTACCTCCAGGAACTGCACTAACATCTTTGAAATCATTTTTTTTGAATTTCTTGACTTCCTTCCCATATGAATTATAAATACGAGCTTCAAGATTTTGGATATTAATATTCTGATCGTAATATTGAAATGCATTAATTTTATAATCGCCTTCGTTATTAAAAACAGTGACTATTCTTGTATTGGTGTAAATAAATTTATTGTAGTCTGTAATCTCAATATGAATATTATCAAACCTGACAACAGCATTTGATTTTATTCTAAGCTCTAAAGGGATGGAATTTACAGTAAGTAAATTTTCATCCTGAGCTGCTATTTGTGTATAAATTAGTATGGAGAGTACTAAAAGTATTATTTTTTGCATGTATTTACTTCTTTTCTCTTAATCAAAAAAAGACTTATTTATTAAAAATCAAAGCCCTAATTAAAATTAATTCTCTCATTCTTTTAATTTAGAATCAATAATAATTGTAACTGGACCATCGTTTAAAAGTTCCACTTTCATGTCTGCTCCAAACTCACCTGTTTGAACAGGTTTTCCAAGATCTGTTTCAATCTGTTTTACAAAAGTTTCATAAAGTGGAATCGCAACTTCAGGTTTTGCTGCCTTTATATAACTTGGTCTGTTTCCTTTTTTAGTACTTGCATAGAGTGTAAACTGGCTTACAACTAAAGCATCTCCATGAACATCTTTTAAAGATTGATTCATTACACCATTTTCATCATTAAAAATACGAAGATTTGTTATTTTGTTAGACAACCATGAAACATCTTCATTAGTATCTTCATCAATAATACCAAGTAATATTAGTAATCCATTGTTTATTGAAGCTACTTTATTTCCTTCTATAGTAACACTTGCTTTAGAAACTCTTTGAATAACCACCTTCATTTTTTTACTCTTTTTCCCAAGTATCTGTTCTATAATGTTCATCTTCTCCTTCCAATATTTGAAGGTAACTTCTATATCTGGAATAAGCTATTTCGTCTTTATCTAAAGCTTCCTTTACGGCACATTTTGGTTCATCAACATGAATGCAATTATTAAATTTACAATCCTGTTTTAGCTTAAAAAATTCCGGAAAGTAATCTCCAACTTCTGATTTATCCATATCTACCACACCAAAACCTTTAATACCAGGAGTATCTATAATTTTTGCACCAAAACTTAAATCGTACATTTCGGCAAAAGTGGTGGTATGCTGTCCTTGCATGTGTTGACTAGAAATTGCTTTAGTTTTTAAGTCTAAATCAGATTCAATAGCGTTGACTAAAGTTGATTTTCCTACTCCAGAATGTCCTGCGAACATACTTACTTTATCATGCATGATAGCTTTAACCTTATCAATATTTTTTCCAGTTGTTGCCGAAATACCAATACATTCATAACCAATTAGTCTATAAACATGGGCCAAATATTTTACTTCGTCTAGTGTGTCTTTAGAATAAGTATCAATTTTATTAAAAAGCAAAATAGTCTTAACCGAATAAGCTTCTGCTGTCACTAAAAATCGATCAATAAAACTTGTAAACGTTGGAGGATTATCGATAGTTATTAATAAAAAAACTTGGTCGATATTTGAAGCTATAATATGTGTTTGCTTTGAAAGATTGACAGATTTTCTAACGATATAATTTTTTCTGTCGTGAATGTTTGTAATCACACCAACAGGCTCATCGTTATTGGCTGAATCTAAATCAAAATCCACTCTATCTCCAACTGCAATGGGATTTGTGCTTTTAATACCTTGCATACGAAATTTCCCTTTTATTCGGCATTGATAGGTAGCACCTAAATCTGTTTTTATAGTGTACCAACTTCCAGTAGATTTATAAACAATTCCTGTCATCATTACAAAGATGCTCCTTTTAATTAATATTTAAAAGAGATTCGCAAATAATGACAATATCTATGTTCATTAGCTATTAATAATTTTCTCTTGATGATTTATTGATTCCTGGTGTACAGCTTTAAAAACACGTAAAATAAACTCTTCACTTAAATTTTTATCTTCTCCTTGAATAATCATCTTTCCAAGAATTTCATTCCAGCGTTTGGTTTGTAAAACAGCTACATTATGATCTTTTTTAAGTTCCCCAATATCATCGGCTACTTTCATTCTTTTTCCTAGCATGTCAATAATTTGATGATCTATGACATCTATTTTGGTACGCATGGTATTTATTTTATTTTTAAACTCGGTAGCATCTCCAATCTCTTTTCTAATGCGTAAATCTTTAGTGTATTGAATTAAAGTTGCTGGTGTAATCTGTTGAGATGCATCGCTCCATGCTTTATCTGGATTATGATGCGTTTCAATCATCAAACCATCGTAATTTAAATCAAGAGCCGTTTGGCATAAATCGAAAATAATATCTCTACGTCCAGCTATGTGAGAAGGATCTAGAATAAGTGGTAAATCTGGAAATCTGTTTTGTAAATCGATTGGTAATTGCCATTCTGGATTGTTTCTGTATCTGGTTTTTTCGTAAGTTGAAAAGCCTCTATGAATAACTCCTAAATTAGTTACTCCTGAAGCATAAAATCTCTCCACTGCTCCTAACCAAAGAGCTAAATCTGGATTTACAGGATTCTTAACTAAAACAATTTTGTCTGTTCCTTTTAAGGATTCCGAAATTTCCTGAACAATAAATGGACTTACTGTTGTTCGCGCTCCAATCCATAATACATCTACATCGTGTTGTAATGCTAAATCTACATGGTTTGCATTAGCAACTTCTGTTGATATTAGTAAACCTGTTTCTTCTTTTGCTTTTTGTAACCACTTTAAGCCTAATGCTCCTACACCTTCAAAATTCCCTGGACGTGTTCTAGGTTTCCATATACCTGCACGTAAAACAGTTGCATCACTATCTTTTAATTGATGTGCAATGTCTAGAACTTGTTCTTCTGTTTCAGCACTGCATGGACCTGCAATAACCAGTGGATGATTTAAATTAAATGCATTTAGCCAATTTCTTAATTCTTTTTTATTTTCCATATTCTATTTTATTCTTTAGGCCTCGACTGTGCTCGAACTGACAGTATTATAACTATTTAATCGATACCGTTTAAAATCTCTTTGATATGATTTGTGTTTTCCATCTCATTAAAAATGCTTTCAAAATTATCTGTCTCCATAAGCTCCTTAAATTTAGTGAGATTGTTTATATACTCATCTAGAGTTTCAATAACATTTGTTTTATTTTGTTTAAAAATAGGTGTCCACATATATGGTGAACTTTTTGCTAATCGAACTGTTGAAGCAAAACCACTTCCTGCTAAATCGAAAATATCTCGTTCATTTTTTTCTTTTTCTATAACCGTTTTCCCTAACATGAATGCGCTTATATGTGATAAATGAGAGACATAAGCAATATGTTTATCATGTGCCTCTGGATTCATGTAGCGTAAATTCATGCCCATAATTTTAAAAATGGTTAAGGCACGTTCTTGCAATTTAAAAGCTGTTTTTTCTATTTCACAAATAATATTTGTTTTGTTTTTAAACAAGCCTTCAATTGCTGCTTTTGGGCCAGAAAATTCGGTTCCTGCAATAGGATGAGTCGCTAAAAAATTTCTACGTTTTGGATGATTTTCTACAACTTTACAGATACTCGCTTTGGTTGAACCTGAATCTATTACCAAGGTTTCATCAGACACATTATCTAATATATGAGGCAATAAGGATTCAGTTGTATCAACTGGAATAGAGACAATCACCAAATCTGCTTTTTCAATATCTTCAAAATTAGCTTTATGGTCAATAATCTTTAATGATAAAGCTTCATTTAAGTGCGATTCATTTTTATCAATCCCATAAATCATAATTTCAGGATTCAATTTCTTGACATCTATTGCGATACTTCCTCCTATCAATCCAACTCCTATAATGTAAACATTCTTCATATTATTTTATTCTTGCAATGGCTTCTTCAATTTCATCTGTGGTTGCACATAATGAAAATCGAACATAGCCTTCTCCTTGACTACCAAAAACAGTTCCTGGAGCTATAAAAATATTGTTTTCTTTTAGTAATAAATCGATAAATTCTTCAGACTTAATAAAAGGTGGGATTTTTGCCCAAATAAATAATCCTGCAGCATTCTTGTTATATGTACAATTTAAATTGTCTGCTAATTGCCAAATAAGTTTTCGCCTTTGTTCATAGACATTATTTAAACTTACATACCATAATTTGGAACATTTTAATGCTTCAATAGCACCTTTTTGAATGCCATAAAACATACCAGAATCCATATTACTTTTTACATTTAAAATATGATTGATATACTCTGAATTCCCTAAAACCATTCCAATTCTCCAACCAGACATATTAAAGGTTTTACTTAAAGAATTTAATTCTAAACAAACCTCTTTTGCTCCTGGAATACTTAAAATACTTCTTGGGGAATCGTTCAAAATAAATCCGTATGGATTATCGTTTACAATCAAGATTTGATTCCTTTTAGCAAAGGCAATTAACTTTACAAAAAAGGCTTCAGAAGCTACTGCTCCTGTAGGCATGTGTGGATAATTAATCCACATAATCTTTACTTTAGACAAGTCTTGCTCTTCAATTTTCTCTAAATCTGGCAACCAATTATTATCTTCAGATAAATTATACAAAATAGGCTCTGCTTCAACCAAATTAGTCACTGAAGCATATGTTGGATATCCTGGATTTGGGATTAACACCTTATCTCCTGAATTTAAAAAAGCCATAGAAATATGCATAATCCCTTCCTTACTTCCCATTAATGGTAACACTTCTGTAGTAGGACTTAAAAATACTTCAAACTGATCTCTATAAAAAGACACCATAGCTTCACGTAATTCCGGTAATCCTTGATAGTTTTGATATTGACTAGCAGTCTCATCTTTAAGACTCTCACATAATGCAGTAACAACTTTTTGTGGTGGCTGTAAATCTGGACTTCCAATACCTAAATTGATAATGGGTTTTCCATTTGCTTTTAGCAACCTAACTTCACGAAGTTTTTTCGAAAAATAGTATTCTTCAATGGTTTGCAATCTTTTAGCCGCTTCAATCATTTTTAAAATTATTTAAATACTTTTTTAATAAAAAAGTCCCGATTTCCATCGAGACTTTTATAACATGCATTATTTTATATTTAAATTACATATACAGTGTCTCGTTTCTTTTGTTTAAAAAGAAATAATAAGAAATATAATATGTGAAATTTAATATTGCTTTCATAATATGATTGCTAAAGTAGCTAATAAAATGAAAAAACAAAATGTAAAGACTATTTTTTAATTGGAAACGTTTATGAATTAGTTATTTTTACACAAAATCGATACGTTTTATGTCTATTGAAGTAGAAAACATCACAAAGATTTACGGTTCTCAAAAAGCATTAAATAGCATTTCTTTTAAGGTTAATAAACCAGAAATTGTCGGCTTTTTAGGTCCAAATGGCGCAGGAAAATCGACCATGATGAAGATTTTAACAACGTATGTTGATGCTTCTGAAGGGCAAGCAAAAGTAAATGACTTTGATGTTAATACCAACAAACATAAAGTACAACAAAGTGTAGGTTATTTACCAGAACATAACCCGTTGTATCTAGAACAATATGTTAGAGAATATTTAGCCTTTAACGCTCAAGTTTATAATGTTAACAAAGAACGTATTGAAGAAGTTATACAGTTAACTGGATTGACACCTGAGGCTCATAAAAAGATTGGACAACTCTCTAAAGGTTACAGACAACGTGTTGGGTTAGCCAATGCCTTACTACACAATCCAGATGTCTTGATTTTAGATGAACCTACAACAGGATTAGACCCAAATCAATTAGTAGAAATTAGAGGTTTAATTAAAAATATAGGAAAAGAAAAAACCGTTTTTCTCTCCACACATATTATGCAGGAAGTTGAAGCTATGTGCGACAGAGTGATTATTATCAATAAAGGTGAAATTGTTGCAGATAAAAAACTTACAGAGCTTCGTGAAGGGCAAGAACAGATTGTTATTGTTGAGTTTGATTACAGAGTAGAAGATGCTTTTTTAATGAAATTACCTAAAGTGAAACAAGTTGTAAACACGCATGATTTTATTTACGAAATTACTTTTACAACTTCTGAAGACATGCGCTCTTATGTATTTGATTTTGCTCATGACAACCAATTGAAAATTCTACAATTGAATCAGAAAAATGTGAGTTTAGAGAGTTTGTTTAGAGAGATGACTAGCAAATAATTTATTGAAATATAAGTGCTCCAGTGTAATACTGTTCTACCTCAACAGTTGGTGGGTTATTTTTAGAAATTAAATCTCCTGTGCCTCGCAATTCACCTGTTAAAGACACTTGAGGATTTACAATCATATCGTTGCTTCCTCGATGAAACACCGAAACTTCTTGTGCTATTAAATTTTCACCTTCAAATCGACCAGTCCCTGAGAAAAAACCAATATATAATTTATTTGTCTCTCCAGAAATGTAAAAAGACGATAAATTATTTGCTATAGCACTTAAATTATTTGAATTGATTTGCAATTTAAAATCTCCTATAGTAAAAGTGCCTGCATAGTTTGTGTCTTCTGATATAATTTTTAGATTATTGTATGTTAAAACACCATCAGATGAAATATCAAATTGAGTGGAGCTTCTTATTTCGGTAATATTTGGTGCTGAAACATATATTTTGGTTGGATTATAATCTCTAACAATATTACAGGTATTATTATCTGTTAATCGCAATTGATTATCAATAACAACAACTTCAACATCGTTAAGTAAATTTTCACCTGTTTCTATTAAAACATGAAATTCTGAATCTTCTTTTAATATTAATTCAACATTTCTATTTACTAGAATTTTTTCAAAAGCATCAACAGATACTTCCTGCTGAACTATATTTCCAGATTTCTGAAAACAATCGTTAGCATCTTCGCTATCGCATGAACATAAACATACTAAAACAAATATGTATAAAAGTTTTTTCATTTATTATAATCTAATTCCAACACCAAGTTCTACAGCTTCAGCTTTTGCACCATGAGATTTTAAGGTTAATGCACCAAAAATCTTTTCTCCAAAATAACGTTTTAATCCAATTCTAAGATAGGTTCTTCCTTCAAAATGGTATGGATAATACACATAATATCCTACTTGTGTAACAACAGACATTTTATTAATAAATAACTCATGTCCAGCAAAAACACCTACACGCTTATAATCTTCATCTCCAGATACATTTTCTTCTGGGAATGCAACCGATTTATAATAAATAAGCTCTTTTAAAAACATAGAGAAAAAGACATCTGTTCCTAATTGCAAAGCACTTTTATGTGATAATCTTTTGTCTGCATAAGCAGATAGTATATAAAATGGATATTGTCCACTTCCTATAACATCGCTTTCATTAATTCCACTTCTAAAAACCAAGTTATATTTTATAGGTTGTGTAAATTTTTCTTTGGTTACTGTCTTTATAAATTCAGGATCTGTTTCATCTAAATTATAAGTAACTCCAACATTAAAAGCAATGGTGTTTACACTTGTATTTGGCGCTCTAACATTGGCATTAGAATAATGCAAAAAAGACAATCCTGCTTGAACACCAAACCTATCAAACAATCGTTCTTTCTTATAATTTAGCATCAAGTAAGTGGCACTTAAAATTGTAGAACCAAAGGCTACATTTTTATAGTTATCTTCTTTATTGTATGGATTGGTATTGTAAGCCAAACCTTGACCAATACGCAACATTAAATCTCGTTTTAAAAAATAAAAATTATAATGTCCGTAAACAGAATAATTATTGCCTAATACATCGTTTTTTAAATCTTGATATGCTAACGAAACTCCCCAATCTGGATAACCATAACGTTGCTCCCAATCTTTTTTACCAAACGATTTTTTGTTCCAGCTAAGTATAACTCCTTCTGGATGACCTTTAATTAAGTGAAGAATATCGTTATTATGTAAAGCAATGTTTCCTGAAAAATAATTGATATCGAAGTAAGATCTGGTTGGTTGTTCTTGTGAAAAAACAAACCCAAAACTTAAACATAATAAGTAGGTTATAAATTGCCTCATTAAAAACATTTGTTAAGCAAAAATAGTAGAATAATTAAAATACCTGTGATGCAATGGCTTTTATATTATCACTTTTTCCCATGGAATAATAATGAAGCACTGGAATTCCTGCTTCTTGAAGCTCTTTAGATTGCTTGACACACCACTCTATTCCTAATTGTCTTACTTGTTCGTTGGTTTTACATTTTACAATTTCTAGTATTAACTCTTCTGGTAAATCCACATGAAATCGATGAGGAATTAAATTGAGTTGCTTTTTCGTAGCTATAGGCTTCAATCCTGGAATTATAGGAACTGTAATACCTTCTTTTCTGCATTTGTCCACAAAATCAAAATATTTCTGGTTGTCGAAAAACATTTGAGTAACGATATATTCAGCGCCATTTTTTATTTTCTTTTTTAAAAAATGAATATCACTATCCAAACTTGGTGCTTCCATATGTTTTTCGGGATAAGCTGCAACACCAACACAGAAATTAGTTGCAGAGGAATTTAGAAGTTCTTCATCTAAATACCTTCCTTTATTCAATTCAGAAACTTGAGACACCAATTCACTTGCATAATTATGACCTTCTTTTTCGGCTTTAAAATAGGTTTCTGTTTTTACTGCATCGCCACGTAAAGCCATAACATTGTTAATTCCTAAAAAATCTAAATCAATTAAAAAGTTCTCGGTATCTTCTTTTGTAAATCCTCCACAAAGAATATGTGGAATGGCATCTACTTGGTATTTATTTTGAATGGCAGCACAAATACCAACAGTTCCAGGTCGCTTTTTTACTACTTTTTTCTGCAACAAACCATTCTCTAGTTCTTTATAAACATATTCTTCTCGATGATACGTCACATCAATAAAAGGTGGTTTAAATTCCATTAAGGGATCGATATTATCAAATATGGATTGTACATTCTGCCCTTTTAATGGTGGTAATATCTCGAATGAAAACTGTGTGTTTCCGTTTGCGTTTTTTATATGTTCTGTTACTTTCATATTTATTCTGCTAAATTAGGACGCAACCACTTTTCTGCTTCGTCTCCAGTAATATTTCTACGTTTTGCGTAATCTTTTAATTGATCTTCTTTTATTTTTCCAAGTCCAAAATATTTCGCTTCCGGATTCCCAAAATAATAACCACTTACACTTGCTGCTGGCCACATGGCTAAACTTTCTGTAAGCTTTACTCCTATTTCCTTTTCTACATTTAATAAACGCCACAATGTGGCCTTCTCTAGATGATCTGGGCAAGCTGGATAGCCAGGAGCTGGACGAATACCTTTGTAATTTTCTTTTATTAAATCTTCGTTTGTTAAACTTTCATCTTGCGCATAATTCCAGTGATTTGTTCTTACTTCCTTATGTAAATATTCGGCAAAAGCTTCTGCTAAACGATCAGCTAAGGCTTTAATCATAATAGCATTATAATCGTCATGATTTTCCTCAAACTCTTTCGCTAATGCTTCCGTTCCAAAACCTGTTGACACACAAAACGCTCCAATATAATCTTGTCTTCCTGTAGATTTTGGTGCAATAAAATCTGCTAGTGCTAAGTTTGGTTTTCCTGCTGCTTTTTTGGATTGCTGACGAAGGGTTAGGAAT
>Ga0209345_10000813_pt1 | contig 40119 bp, 45 predicted proteins | sample Cruoilmetagenom7_FD_187294 | JGI IMG/M metagenome (GOLD analysis project Ga0209345, IMG submission 187294) | Oil polluted marine microbial communities from Coal Oil Point, Santa Barbara, California, USA - Sample 7 (SPAdes) (version 2) | ecosystem: Environmental > Aquatic > Marine > Oil seeps ...
TGGACGTTTCATGGTAATTCTCCGGTTATGAAATTGTGATTATGTGTTTTGTGTTATTCGATGTTTTCTGTTTAGCCAAAACCGCGGTGTTATCCAAATTCAGCGCGTGGTTATTTGATAACAGTAGTTGTATCCGATTATTACAACGGACAAAACTTTACTTTTGGTGGCTTGAAGAGCTTCGATGGCACTGCCAGACGAAACCGGCGCGAGATGTGCGAACGGAATCGCGGCGTCACCGGATGACAAAATACAGCCTCTTTTGCTAACTCCAAAGCCAAACCCGAGATCATCCGCAGCGGTATAAATAGGATGAGACATAAGGGGCATTCATTGATCTTACAGTGATATGTTTGCATTCGTCGGATAGGCCCGACGGGCGTTTCTTTTTGAGAAACAATGCGTTGCCGCGCCCAATTGTGGCTCAAATGAGGCGACGATACGGTATTTTAATGATAGCGTCGTTGAATTAGGCCGATTCTTTTGGGCTTTAGGGGACGCATAAAAGGGGAATTTATTATGTCGATTTTAATTTATAACGGAGACAACTTGGGCAATGTTTTTAATCCAAATGTATTGGATTTGAGCGGTGTTACACAAATGTTCCTTTATGGGAACGGGGGCGATGACGTCTTTACAGTGACGGACAGCATACCTGTTGAAATGTACGGTGGAGATGGCAATGACATTTTGCGGCTCTTTGACCAGAACGACTATGCCAGCGGTGGTGACGGCAACGATACCATCTTTGCGGGTGGCGGCGACGACACCATAGATGGTGATGCGGGCGATGATACCATCGACGGTGGTCTGGGCAACGATACCATTGGCGGCGGCGACGGCGACGATTTTATTGCTGGCGGCCGCGGCGATGACTATATCACGGGTGATGCAGGCAATGACATTATCAATGCGGGCAACGGTGCTGACAGTGTGTTTGGCGGCACTGGCAACGACGTCCTGAATGGCGCTGGCGGCAATGACTATTTGGTTGGCGGTCATGGCAATGACGTGATTAACGGCGGTTCCGGCGATGACACCATTTTGGGGACCAAGGGCCACAATCAGTTGTCAGGCGGCACTGGCAATGACACCTTGAATACTGGCGATCATACTTCGACGGTTGATGGCGGCACTGGCGACGACTTGATCGCGGCGCGCTTGAAAAAGGGTGGCGATCATACACTGACTGGCGGTGCCGATGCTGATACCTTCGAGTTTGTATACCAAACAAGCAAGAAATCTGCAGACGTCACCATCACCGACTTTGAGCTGGGTGTCGACGAATTCATTGTTGGCGGCCTAACAAGCGCAGAGTGGGTAGAGGCTTATTTTGCATTTTCCGGTGCCTTTGGCATCGACATTTTGACCGAAGTAGACGGCAACGCAGTGCTGAATATCGGTTTCAATGATACCATCACGTTTGAAGGGATCACTGAGGCAGAATTTGAGGCATTCTACTTGGACGATCCGTTAGCCCTCGTCTAAATATCTTTGCCTTCAGCGCCGACCATGCCCCTTTTTAGCCAAAGCCGCAAAAGGGCGGGATAGGACGCTGAAGGCTTACCCGCCGGATGATTTTGTTCCAATCACCACAGGCGCCGAAGGGTTTGGTACAAATGCTTCTTAATGCACCTGTCACCAATTGCGGCCCATCTGCATTGGCAGAGCGCTGACAATACCCAAACAGTTTTGATTAGGGCAAGCCAAGCAAGCGCTATTTATGCGCCTGTTCTGCCAGCTTTCGCTCCTGCGCCAGAGTGCTCAGTCCCAGATCATCAAGAACCGCGTAAATCGCGGGCAAAACAAACAGCACGATCAGGCTGGCGGCCAGCAGGCCAAAGGCAAGGCTGGTAACCAGCGGGATTAGGATTTGCGCTTGCAGGCTGGTTTCCAGCAGGATCGGCAGCAGACCAACAAGTGTTGTGGTCGAGGTCAGGAAGATCGCCCTGAACCGCGCCCGAGCGGCACGCGCCGCCGCGATTGCCACAGTTTGCGCGTCACCATGTTCGCGTTTGACAAAATCAACCAGCAGGATCGAGTTATTGACCACGACTCCCGCCAGTGCCACAAATCCCAGCATACTAGGCATCGAAAAATTCAAGCCCATGATCATGTGGCCAAAGATGGCACCGGCCAACGACAGCGGGATGATCAGCATCACCACAATCGGCTCCACATAAGAGCGAAACAGAAAACTCAGCAGCAAAAATACCCCGACCAACCCGATCATAAACCCCTTGAGCATTGATTTCTGGGTTTTCTCGGCCTCGGCTTTTTGCCCTTCGATATCTAGTGAAACGCCAGGATAACGGGCCAAAAGATCCGGCATAAAGCGTTTCAGGGTGTCGCTGACAATGGCGCTGGAGTTGGCAATGCGGGTGTCGATGGAGCCTTGAACGGTCACCGCGCGTACCCCGTTTTCACGGTTGATCCGGCTGTATCCCTGATCAATCGTAACGTCGGCCACCACACTGAGCGGCACAAAGCTGCCGTCCGCCCGCGTAATCGTGAAATCATCGAACTGGGCAAAACTGCTGCGGTCGTCTTCCGAGAACTGGGCTGTGACCTCCAGCAGCTGCCCGTCCACCAGCATTTCGCTGACGGTGGTGCCGAAATAGGCCGTGCGCATCTGGTCGGCGATTGTGGCCGCGGTGATGCCCATCGGGGCGGCTGCATCATTTAACCGGATGCGCAATTCACGCTTGCCCGGGCGCAGGTCATCCAGCACCGATGTGACGCCCTTATAGGTCCAGATCCAGTCCTGCAGCTCAAGGGCAGCTGTTTTCAGCGCCACCAGATCATCGCCCTTCAGGCGCATATCGATCGCGATGCCGGCGGGGCCGATAGTGGATTCGGCATATTTCAGGCTGATCACATCTGGCAGTGGCCCGACCGCATTGCGCCAATGTTCCAAAATATCATCAGGGCGGCTGGTGCGTTCGGCGGATGGCAATAAATCGACGCTGACGGTGGCCACATGGCTGCCCGCCTCAAAGGAATCGCGGTTCACCCCGTAAAAAACCGAAACATGGCGGATCAGCTTGGCCTCGCCCGGCTGTAGTGGTGACATTTCGGCGTTGGTTTTCGCCAATCCAGCCTCCAGTTGTGCGACGACATTTTGCGTACGTGATAACGGGGTGCCTTGGGGCAGCAATATCCGCGCCACAATGGTGTCGCCGTCCAGTTCCGGAAAGGCGGTGAATTTCAAAAAACCGCCGGTCAGCATTCCGACCGCGACCAGCAGGATCGCGAATGCCACACCTGTGGTCACATAGCGCCAGCGGATTGCCAAATCGACCATGGGTCCGACCACACGCTCGCGTGCCCAGTTTACCGCAGTCTCGACATGGGCGCGCACACCCGTTGGTTTGTGTTGCATTTCCAGCGTGTGCACCAAATGGTGCGGCAGGATCAGGAACGCCTCAATCAGCGACACCATCAAAACGAACAACATCACCACCGGCACCACTCGCAGCACCGCACCCAGATCCCCCGACAAAAACGCCAAGGAGCCAAAAATCATCGCGGTCGTCGCAAAGGACGCCAGCACATTCGGGAACACCTGCATTGCCCCCTCGGTCGCAGCCTCGACCGGAGTACGGCCCTTTTCGCGCAAGCGGGCGATGTTTTCGGCAATGACAATGGCATCATCCATCAACAACCCGATCACGATCAGCAAGCCCAGCGTGGTCATCAGGTTCAGTGAGTACCCGATCATCCACATCAAGGCAACGCCGCCCATGAACGACACAGGTAATCCCATCGCAACCCAGAACGAAAACCGAAACCCAAAGAACAGCCATAGCACCAAAAACACCAATGTCAGACCCTGCAACCCGTTGATGATCACCAGTTGCAAACGGTCCCGCACCACCGAGACCGCATCGGCGGTGACTGCCATGGTTACACCAGGGGGGGCCAATTGACGCTCATGGCTCAGAAAATCCTGAATGGCATCCATTGTGCGCAGGGCATCCTGTGATTTGGTTTTGCTGATGTCCAGAACCGCCGCCAACTTGCCATCAAACATGATCCGATCATCTTGGGTCGAGAATTGTTCGGCGATTTCGGCAACCTCACCCAGACGCACTTGGCCGCCATTGGCGGCAGAGCGGATGATCAAATCGGCCAGCGTGGCAGCATCACGGCGTTCCTCTGTAACCCGCACAAGCAGGGTTTCATCCGGCGATTCCATACTGCCTGATGGTAAATCGAGGCTACCTGACTGGATGGCGCGGGCCACGTCCGATACGGACAGGCCAAACTTTTGCAACGCCACCGTGTCGAGTCCAACCCGCAATTCGCGTGTGGAAAACCCCTTGATGTCAATAATCGGGATACCGCCCCAGCGCAGCATACGGGTGCGCAGATCTTCGGCATAATCCTTTAAGTCAGGGCGCGACACAGAGCCGGTGACGGAGACGGAAGCGACAAAATCGGTGATACCAACCTGTTTGATAAGCGGAGCCTCTGCACGGTCCGGGAAATCAGTGATGGCTTCGATTTCGTTTTTCACATCAGCAACAAACGCCTGATAATCGTCGCCTTCAAGCATCCGCACGATGGCACGGGCCGAGCCTTCGCGCGCTTCGCAAGACTGGCGATCCAGCCCTGTGATCGAATCCAGCGCGTTTTCGATCCGCTCGCAAATCGCTGTTTCCACGTCTTCGGGGCGCGCGCCGGGGTAGGGCACTGTGACCTCGACACGGCTGGGGGCCTTGCCCGGAAATGTTTCGCGCAGCAGTTTTGGCCCGAACATCAACCCCATCAACAGCAATAGGATCATGAACAGGTTTGATATGGTTGGGTGAACGGTGAAAAAGCGGATCATTTCGCAGATCCCGCAGCCGCCAAGGCACCCATCAGATCGTTGTCCGGGTGAAGTTGTAGCAACATGCCCTCAATCCTGGGAACCGGTGTGCTGACTACAATCTGCGCGCCAGCCTCTAACCCTTCGGGTATCAGGGCAACATCGCCCTGCACCAGTTTTGCCGTTACAGGTCTGCTGATCAGGCGGTTGTTTTCATCAACCGTCATGACATGCCCGTCGCGCATCGCGCTGCGTGGGATTAGAACGCCCGAAATCGGGTTGGCAGACAGTGTAACCTCGACAAACATGCCTTTGGTCAGGGGGGGGCGGCGGCCCAACTCAGCACTGGAATAGGCGCTTTCAACCCGCACGATCACCCCGACCGTGCCGGATTTCTGATCAATCGTGTTGCTGATCCGATCCAGATTGGCGGGCCATTCAATCACGGTTTTCCCCAGTTTCAGTCGGACCGTCGCTGTCAGGCCAAGGCCCGTCATGACACCAGTAATAGCGGTGGGGTCAAACGAAACGGTTGGGCTATCAGCACTGTTTGGCCTTAACAATGCGAACAAGCCCGTGATCGGAATTTGCGCTTCGACCTCGGCGGTATTGATGCCATCAAAACTGGCGACCGATTTGCCCGACACCACCAACTGCCCAACCTCGACCGCCACGGACGAGACCCGCGCTGGAAACGGTAGGCGCAATTCTGTGCGCTCCAAATTCAGCTGGGCGGTGGCCAAATTGGCCTCGTAAACGGCGATTTGCTCGGTTTGGACCAGTTTTTGGGTCGGCAAAAGGGCGAGCGAACTTTGCAGGCCTTGCACCTTTTGGCGCTGCGCCAGATGGGCGGATTTGCCCGCGTCCCGCGCCGATTGCGATGCGGTTCCGGCGGCAAACAGCCGCTCGACCCGATCCAGATCACTGGTTTTCAGCGCCAAAGCCTCCAACTCGATTGCTAGGGCCGATTGCTGGTTTTCACCTGAAACCGAGATTTCTGCCAGTCGGGCTTGGGCGGCGCGGATATTGGCCTTGGCCTGTGCGATGGCCAGATTGTAGTCGCTGGTCGACAGGCGCAACAGCACCGCGCCCTCGGGCAGAATATCGCCCTTTTTCAGCATTGGGTTCACGTATTCGGCTGTGCCGCTGACTTGCGGGATGGCCTGATAGCTGCGGGCAGGCGAGACCAGCCCAAAGCCGATGGCGACAGGGGCCAGTGCGGTGTCTCGGGCCGTTATCACCCGCACGGCTGTTGCGCGTTCTTGGGCTTTTATTTGCTCGGGTGCGGGTTTTGTGGTGATGGTGTAGGCGACAAAGCCAACCCCCAGCAAAATCAGTGGCAGGGTTACCAGCGGCAGTTTGAAACCAGGTTTCATCGGTTATCTCCTGTAGCCGAAAATCCGGCAAGTTGCATATCTATGAGCCGCGCACCGTCAGCCGTCAATGTGTCGAGGTTGCGGCTGACCATCATGCGTAAAACAAGACTCTGGACCACGCCGATAATTAATGTTGTGGCATCCGTTGGCGCAAGTGTTGCACGAAACTGGCCGGATTGAATAGCCGATTTTACTTCGGTTTGGATGGTCGTGCGATACGCCGCCATGGCGGTTTGAATCGCACCTTGCAGCGCAAAATGATCTCCCTTGGGATCGCGCATGATCATGAATTCCGGCAAGGCTGGATAGTGTTTTACCAATTGCAAATGAAGTAGAACAAGGTTTCTCACACGTATGACCGGATCCGTGCTGGAGGCCTTTGCTTCATCTGTATTTTGGGCAATTTTTTCTCCCAGATGGCGCGCAATTTCGACCAGAATATCGCCTTTGCTGGGAAAGTGCTTGTAAATTGCGGGTTGCGACAGGCCCAGTTGGGCCGCAATCATGCCGGTGGTGACTTGGGTTGGCCCGACTTTGAAGGCCAGTTCCAGAGCGACTTGCCTGATCTCCGCTCTACGCGTCTCAGCCGGCAATCTGACGCTCAAGGGTGCCGACCCGTGCGCCACAATATCAAGGTGACGAAGATCCAAAAACCCGATCTGATGCCCAAAGCCCCCACCGTTTGCATCTCGAATGCGCCACCTGCCAGCAGATGGCGGGCAAAAAACGCAGTGGTGACGAGGGTTGCGAGGGCAATCAGCGCTGACAGCCCCATAGACCATCCGCGCCCCAGAAAAATACCGATGCCCGCCAATAGATAAAAGAAACCGGCGACAAAGTTGAACTGCACCACGAACGGCACAAAATCCCCAACCGCATCACGCGCGCTTTGGGGGCCGAATATGACCTGGCCCGATTTGAACAGGGTCAGGGCCGCAAACAAAAAGGCTATGGTGCCGAGGATTCTTTTCCAGACGGGAACGGTGATTGGGTGCGCCATGATGCCTCGCAATGGGTTCAGTGTGTGGTTATAGATTTATAACTACACACTGATCTCTCATCCCGCAATCGGCACTATGTCGCAGCCTGCGCGGTCTAGCCCAGCTCATTCGCCAAGGCACGGCTGATCAGCGCGTCGGTTTCATCAATGCCGTAAAGCGCGATGAAGCCGCCAAACCGTGGCCCTTGAGACGCACCCAGAAGCACCTCGTAGAGCGCCTTGAACCAGTCGCGCAACTGCTCGAACCCGTGTTCCTTGCCGACCGCAAACACCATGGTTTGTAGCGCGTCGCCGTCCGCATCGCCATCCCACGCTTTGAGGCGGGTCTGCAAATCCAGCAGGGCAGTGCGTTCAGCCTCGGTTGGGGCACGGTAGGTTTTCGCGGGGGCCACAAAGTCGTGGTAGTATTTCACGGCATAACCTGCGGCGGAATCAAGATCAGGGTGGGTTTGCGCCGTCGCATCAGGCGCATAGCGCCGGATAAAGCCCCACAGCGTATCCTTGTCCTCGGCCGCCGACACGGAGGCCAAGTTCAGCAGCATCGCAAAAGACACCACCATTTTACTCTCGGGTGGATTTCCAGCGTGCAAATGCCAAACCGGATTGGCCAGTTGGGCCTTCAAGTCCTGGGTCGGAAACGCGCGCAATTGTTGATGATACTCATCCACCGCTTTGGGGATCACGTCGAAATACAGCCGTTTGGCGGTTTTCGGTTTCAAGTACATGAAATACTGCAGTGATTCCGGTGGCGCATAGGCCAGCCATTCTTCCATCGTCAGACCGTTGCCTTTGGATTTTGAGATCTTCTGACCTTCTTCGTCATTGAACAACTCATAAGACAGGCTGACGGGGGGGCGGGCACCCAAGGCCGCGCAGATTTTGCTGGATTGGGTCACGCTGTCGATCAAGTCTTTACCCGACATCTCGTAATCGACGCCAAGGGCCGCCCATCGCATGCCCCAATCAGGCTTCCATTGCAGTTTCACATGGCCACCCGTCACCGGTACTTCAACATGGGTGCCGTCGGGTTCGGCATAGGTGATGGTGCCTTTTTCAACATTGCGCTCCAATGTTGGCACCTGCAAAACATGGCCGGTTTTTGGCGACACTGGCAGGAACGGCGAATAGGTCGCCTGACGTTCCGCGCCCAGTGTCGGCAGCATGATGTCCATGATTTTGTCGAACCGCTCAAGCGCGGTCAGCAGGGCCGCATCAAACTTGCCGGATGTGTAATAGTCGGTGCTTGAGGCGAATTCATATTCAAAGCCGAAACTGTCCAAAAACGCACAAAGCCGCGCGTTGTTATGCTGGGCGAACCCGTCGTGGGTGCCAAACGGGTCGCGCACGCGGGTCAGCGGCAGGTGCAAATCCTCGGCCAACATGTCCTGTTTGGGCAGATTGCTGGGCACCTTGCGAAACCCGTCCATGTCATCGGAAAAACAAATCAGACGGGTCGGGATATCACTCATCGCCTCAAACGCGCGACGCACCATCGTGGTGCGGGCCACTTCGCCAAAGGTGCCGATATGCGGCAGACCGGACGGGCCATAGCCGGTTTGGAACAACACATAGCCCTTTTCGGGCGCCTTGCCATTCAACCGTTTCAAGACCCTGCGCGCCTCTTCAAAGGGCCAAGCTTTGGAATTCATCGCAGCATCACGCAGTTCAGACATATTTTTCACTTTCTCGGCAGTTTTTTGGGGCACAATGCCGCTCGTTTCAAACGTCCCTATTGCCCCGCGCGGCCAGCGTCAATATTCTGACCTTATAGAACCCCCTGGATTTAGGAAATAATAGTGACCGATATTCCCCATTCTTTCACCCCCCAAGACAGCCTTGTGGCTGTGATGATCGCCGTTTCGGCCTCGGACGAGGACATCCGTGCATCGGAATTGTTGACCATTCAGGCCATCGTAAACCACTTGCCGGTGTTTTCGGATTACGACATGGATCGCGTTAAAACCGTGGCCCAAACTGTGTTTGACCTATTTGGCGAGGAGGATGGGCTGGACGCGCTGTTTGGCATCATTCGCAGTGATCTGCCTGAACGGCTGTTTGAAACCGCATATGCGCTGGCGTGCGATGTGGCGGCGGCAGATGGCAAACTGCGCGATACCGAACTGCGCCTGCTTGAGGAAATTCGCTATGAGCTAAACATCGACAGGCTGCACGGGGCGGCGATTGAACGCGGCGCGCGGGCCCGTCACGTGTTGGCGTAACGCGCTTGAACACGATCCTAACTTTAGGTGCTGCCTCTTGCTACGTTTCGAATGCTCAGCTAGCAATGAATCGAAAAATAGCAATTGGTGACGAATGAAAATCGGAATATTAGTCTGCGGGCATGCAATCGACGAGGTTGCGAAAACCCACGGCGATTATGGCGACTGGTTTGTAACTCTGCTGGCGGGCAACGGTTTTACCTTTGAGATTTACAATGTGGTCGATATGGAATTTCCGACTGGTATTGGTGCCGCCGATGGCTGGTTGCTGACCGGTTCGCGCCATGGTGCCTACGAGGACCACGCCTTTATCCCGCCGCTCGAGGACTTTGTGCGCGAGGCTTATGCGGCCTCGGTGCCGATGGTTGGCGTCTGTTTTGGCCACCAGTTGATTGCACAGGCGCTAGGCGGCAAGGTCGAAAAATACAAAGACGGCTGGGCGGTTGGACGCCAAGAGTACATCTTTGATGATCACGGCGACGTGGCGCTGAATGCTTGGCATCAGGATCAGGTGAAGGAGCTGCCCGACGGGGCCCGCGTCATTGCCGGTAATGATTTTTGCAAATATGCGGGGCTGGTTTACGGTGACCTTATTTATACGGTTCAACCGCATCCCGAATTCACCAACCCTGTTATGGCCGAATATATCAAATTGCGCCGTGATCCTGACGTCTATGACGAGGCGATGATGGATCATGCGGCCGAGAACACCAAACGTCCCAATGACGATGCCCTGCTGGCCCGCGAAATAGCGGCCTTCTTTCGCCAGCCTCGTGAGGCGCAAAATGGCTGACTGGACCGACAAACTGCCGCAAGCGGCGCGTACCTATCTGGAAGGGCGCCGTCTGGACGAGGTGGAATGCATCATTTCCGATCTGCCCGGCATTGCGCGTGGCAAGGCGATGCCGGCTAGCAAATTTGCCACGACCAAACAGTCCTACTTGCCAAATTCGATCTTTTATCAAACGATAACAGGTGGCTATGCAGATGAGGCTGAAAAAGAGGATAAAGGGTTTACCGAGCCCGACATGATTCTGAAGCCGGATTTTTCAACCGCCAGCGCGGCCCCTTGGACGGGGGATTGGACGCTGCAGATCATTCATGATCTGACCAATCGCGACGGCGAACTGATTGAGGTTTCGCCGCGTAATGTGCTCAAACGCGTGGTCGCGCTTTATAAGAAAAAGGGTTGGACGCCGATCATTGCACCCGAGATGGAATTCTATCTGGTGGCCCGCAATGTGGATCCAACCAAGCCGATTGAGCCGCCGATGGGGCGCACGGGCAGGCGGGCTGCGGGGCGGCAAGCCTATTCGATGTCCGCCGTTGATGAATACGGCCCTGTGATCGACGACATTTATGATTTCGCCGAAGCGCAAGGGCTGGAAATAGATGGCATCACCCAAGAGGGCGGTGCGGGTCAAATCGAGATTAACATGCAACATGGCGATCCGGTCAAGCTGGCGGACGAGGTGTTTTATTTTAAACGCTTGATCCGCGAGGCGGCGTTACGCCATGACTGTTACGCAACCTTCATGGCCAAACCGATCGAGGGCGAGCCGGGATCGGCCATGCACATCCACCACTCGATTTTGGATGAGGAGGGTCAGAATATTTTCTCTGGCCCACAAGGTGGTGAAACCGATGCATTTTTCCATTTTATTGCCGGTTTGCAAAATCATCTGCCGTCGACCATCGCCATGATTGCCCCCTATGTGAACAGCTATCGGCGCTACGTCAAAGACCACGCAGCGCCGATCAATCTGGACTGGGCCCGTGACAATCGCACCGCCGGTATCCGGATCCCGATTTGCGGTGCAAAAGATCGTCGGGTTGAAAACCGTTTGGCGGGGATGGATTGCAATCCTTATCTGGGAATCGCGGCCTCGTTGGCCTGCGGGTATCTGGGTCTGATTGAAGGCAAGCGCCCCGAGTCATCACTCAAAGGCGAGGCGACAGATGGCGAAGAGGTGATCCCGCGCGATCTACACACAGCCTTAGAGAGGTTTGAGGCCGCTGAAGAATTGCAACACATCTTGGGGCCTAAATTCTGCCGCGTCTACCATATGGTCAAAGAGGCCGAGATCAGAGAATTTTTGCAAGTAATTTCCCCGTGGGAACGTGAACATTTGCTTTTGAACGTATGAACCTGCTGTATTCAAACGATAAACGAGGCCAGTATCCCGATAGTTGGTATGCGGCCACCGCCAGTTTTTTAGACCCATTCCCCAAGCTAAAGGGTGAAGTAAAAGCAGATGTTTGCGTGGTTGGCGGCGGCTACACTGGCCTCTCGACCGCCCTGCATCTGGCCGAACGCGGCTATAGCGTGGTTCTGCTCGAGGCGCAGCGTGTCGGTTTTGGTGCATCGGGGCGCAATGGCGGGCAGGTCGGCTTCGGACATAATATGGATCAGGCCAGCCTTGAGAAAAAGCTGGGCAAAGCGGATGCGCATCTACTGTGGGACATTGCAGATGCGTCGATTAAAATCACCCGTGATCTGGCCACAAAACATGCCCCGGACGCCCGGTTCAAACCCGGAAATGCTTCGGCTTTTTACAGTCAGAAAGAAGCAGATGCGGGGCGCAGAGACTATGAGCATCTGGCCGCCAATTATGGGTTTAGCGACGCCGAATATCTGGACAAGCCCGCCACCGCGCAGATCGTCGGCACCGACCAGTATGCGGGCATGGTGCTGGATACGAACGCCGGACACCTACATCCGTTGAACTTCGCAATCGGACTGGCCCGTGGGGCGGCGGCGGCAGGGGCGATGATTTTTGAAGGCGCTTTTGTTCACAACATTAAGCAGGGCCGGAGCGCGACAGACAAAACTACTGTGCAAACCGAGCGTGGCCGCGTCGTCGCCGACCATGTGGTGCTGGCATGCAACGGCTATTCCAACAGCCTGAATCGTAAAACCGCGGCCCGCGTGATGCCAATAAACGGATATATAGTAGCGACAGAACCCTTGGGGGACCGTGCCAAGCAGATACTGGCCCGCGATATTTGCGTATACGACGATAAATTCGTGCTGAACTACTACCGACTGTCCGAGGAGGGTCGCCTTCTATTTGGCGGAAGCAAAAGCTACGGTGTGAAATTCCCTGCCGATATTGCCGCCAAGGTCCGCAAGCCCATGCAGCAATTGTTCCCGCAGCTTGAGGGTGTAAAAATTGACTATGCATGGGGCGGCACATTGGGCATAACCACCAGCCGGATGCCCTATTTTGCCCGCGTTGGCCCCAATATTCTAACCGCAGCAGGGTATTCCGGCCACGGGGTGGCTTTGGCGACATTGGCCGGCGAAATCATCGCCCAAACCATCGCTGGGCAATCCGAGCGTTTTGACGTGATGTCGCGCGTCCCCGTTATGCCGTTTCCAGGTGGGCGGATGTTCTCAACCCCGGTCCTGAGGCTGGCAATGACATGGTTTTCCCTGCGTGACCGGTTAGGAATTTAATTGCCGATCTAAAAGATTAGCATTTGCGTATTTGACAGTTTGGTGTACGGTTTTTCTGAAACATACATTCAGGAAAGTCGAAGCTATGTCAAAATCTCCGAACGTTTATGATGCTGAACCAATTCCAGCCGAAGCCCGCGCCGAAATTGATAGGATGCTGCAAACAGGTGATTTGTTTCGTTATACATCTTCTGAGGCTTCACCTGTTGCGCTGCTAGAGGCTGAATTCGCCGAGCTGATGGGTGCGAAATTCGCGCTGGCTGTATCATCTTGTTCCGCCGCGCTTTTCCTGTCGCTAAAGGCGCTGCGCTTACCGCGTGACGCCAAGGTTCTGATCCCCGCCTTCACATTTGCCGCCGTGCCATCGGCTGTGGTTCACGCCGAATGCCAGCCCATTCTGGTCGAAGTTGGTGAAAACTACCGCGTTGATATGGACGACTTTGAGGCCCGCCTGAATGGGGACATCAAAGCCGTTATTATCAGTCACATGCGCGGTCACACCTCCGATATGGACGCTATCATGGCGCTTTGTAATGCCCGCGATATCCCGGTGATCGAGGATGCAGCACACTCATTGGGCACCACTTGGGACGGGCAAAATATTGGCACCATTGGTAAAATCGGCTGTTTCTCGTTTCAGTCCTATAAGCTGATCAATGCCGGCGAGGGCGGGATCATGATCACGGATGATCCTGATTTGATTGCCCAAGCGATCATCATGTCCGGCGCATATGAGCATAACTGGAAGAAGCACCCTGTCGTACATGACCGCTTCGAGTTCTGGCAAAACAAGCTGCCACTCTATAATCTGCGGATGCAAAATCTATCGGCCGCCGTGATCCGTCCGCAGATCAAAGAAGTTACGCGCCGTGTGCGTGATGGGCTGTCAAACCATGATTATGTGGCGGACCTGTTGAATGACTCGCCTTTTATCACCGTGCCCGATGCGCTTGAGCCAGAAAGCCGCGCCCCTGACTCGATCCAGTTTAATCTGGACGGGTTTAGCGATGAAGAAACGCTGGGGTTTGCCGCCGAGGCCAAATCACACGGGATTGCGGTGCAGGTGTTTGGCCTGTCCCAAGACAACGCGCGGGCGTTTTGGAACTGGAAATTCATCGGCTACACCCCTGAATTGCCCAAAACCCGCGCAATGCTGATGCGGGCTTGCGATGTGCGCCTACCCGCGCGCCTTCAGCGCGATGATCTGGATTTCATCGCCGGGGCGCTGACAGATGCTGCAGACGTGGTGAAGAAAGCCGCGCGCGCTGTCGCGTAAAAGATGCCTGCGGCGCAGGTATTTTAAGCAAGAAGAATGGGACGTGAATTGTTAGAGGACTTTTAGATCCTTGGCGATCCAGGGCAGGGCTTTGGTTGCCGGACTAACGATCATTTCCTGCAATAGCATGCGAAGACGTGCCGCTACGTCGTGTGGCATATCCTGCAAAACATCCCGACGCGCTGTTAGGGAAATACTGCGGGTCAGTGGATCAAACGGCAATTCGATCATTTCGACCGCATCATGGAACCGGCGGGCCCGCAAATAGCCAAGCGGTGTCAGGATCGTCCAGCCCGCCTTGGCCGCGACCATCGCCATGATGGCGTGATAGCTGTCCAACTCGAACCTGTGCGACAAGGTCAGGTTTTGGCGGGCCAGATGCGCTGCGATCTGGCGGCCCATATGGTGGCGTTGGGTATACTGGATCAGGGGCAGTGATTTTAGCTGGTCCAGCACGTCGCGCCCTGTATGTATCGCGTCTTTGGGCACCGCCGCCACAAAGGGCTCAACCATCAAGGGATGCACTTCCATCCAGTCGGCTGCGGCCCCCATATCAGCGGCCACGATCACATCGAGCGCACGGCTGTCTAGCAGATCAAACAATCGATGGCTGGCCCCTGTCTCCAGCAAAAACTGACATCCCGTCAGGGTGCCCGCCATATCGGACAACAGGCGCGGGGTGACATCGGCGTCAAAATCCTCGATCATCCCAAGGCGAAACCGCGTCAGCGCCGACATATCTGTATTGGCCAATTCGGCTCGGGCTTGGGTCGCCTCATTGACGATCAACTGGGCGCGTTTGCGAAAAATTTCGCCTGATGGGGTCAGGGAAACTGGGCGTGAAGCACGGTTTAGCAGCACTGCGCCCAAGGCGGTTTCCAGATTGCTCAATTGTTGGCTGACCGCTGAGGGGCTTGCCTCCAGTCGACGGGCGGCGGCCGAAATTGACCCCTCATCCGCTGTGGCGAGAAAGACTTCAATGCCCCAAAGAGTGATACGGCCAGTGCTTGCAACCATTATTGGTTCTTTCGCGTTGAGAAATGTGCCTGAAACCTAGGGTGTTGCCCGAAAGGAAGCAACTCTATCGCAACACAAGCGGCGCATTCAGCCATTCGCGCAACGCGGCGTTGGTGGCCTCTGGGGTTTCAAGGGTTGGCACGTGGCCGGCCCCATCGATAATACGCAAAGTCGCATAGGGGATCAGTTCAGACATGAATTCGTGGCGACGGGGCAGGGTCAATTTGTCTTCGGCACCACACAGAACCAATGCTGGCATGCGAATTTTACGCAGAGTTTTCTGCTGATCAGGGCGGCGTTGCAAGGCGCGCGATTGGCGCACGAATTCGCCTTCCCCCAATGCCATCGCCATGTCCTGCATCAAAGCAAGGATTTCAGCGCGCATGGGGCTTTCTGCCAAATATTCGGGCCGCATCACATCAGCCATGACTTCGGCCAGACGGCCCGCCATGACGCCAACGATTTGTGGTTCTCGCGCCGCTGCAATTGCCGGTGTTTCGGATTGCGAATTGGTGTCCATCAAAGCCACGCGGGTCACCCGTTCGGGCGCGCGCCGCAGCACTTCCATGGCTATGATCCCGCCCATAGACAATCCTGCCAACGCGAAATGTGCAGGCGCGCTGTTGAGCACGCTTTGCGCCATTTCCTCGACGGTTTCGCATTTTGTAACGCAGGCAATTTGCACGACCCGTTCAGCCGAAAATTCTGCGATCTGAGGGCCGTAAAGCCGTGCGTCACACATCATTCCGGGGATCAGCAAAAGGGGCTCGGCCATTTTTCTTACTCGCTTGATATTGTTTCGGGGAAGGCTACGCGATTGGGTTGCATTTGCCTATGGGTATTGGGCGGGTTTCGTCGGATTAATAGCCGGTCCAGCGAAATTCCCCGTTTGGCCCGAGTGGCGAGAACGGGTTGTGGGCTATTTCCCAAATATGGCCGTCCATATCCGTAAAATAACCGTGGTGCCCGCCCCAAAATACGTCTTGGGCTGGCTTAACGATGCGTCCGCCCGCCGTTTCGGCACGTGCCAGCAACGGGGCGACGTCCGTTTTGTCAACGACGTTATGGGCCAGCGTAATGCCGGAAAATCCGCCAATATCGGATACATCCATACCCAGCTCATCAGCCAAAGCGGCCTTTGGGTATAACCCAAGCGTCTGGCCGACCAAATCAAACGCAATCACCCCGTCGGGGCTTTCAACACGCACCCATCCAAGCGCCTCATAGAACGCCGCCGCTACCTCCATGTCGGCGACCGCCAATGTGATCAGACTTACACGTTGTTCCATTTTTCATCCTCCTGCGGGCAGCACATCGACCACTGCTTGTTCGATTTGAGCCAAACAGTCAGGCGAGGAAAATCGGTGATCCGCGCCTTTAACCAGGGTTAGGCGAATGTCGTCGCCCTTGGCCTGTTCCAAAAGGCGCAAGGCGACCGAAACCTTGACGTCCTCGTCTGCGGTGCCTTGCAACAGACGCACAGGGAACGGCAAGTTCAGTGGCGCACGCAGCACCAGTTGGTTGCGCCCGTCCTCGATCAGCTTTCGGGTGATGACATAGGGCTCGCCATACTCCGAGGGCAGGGCCACCTGGCCTTCGCCAATCAGTTCGGCCCGCTGAAGGGTGCTGAAATCACGCCACATACTGTCTTCGGTGAAATCAGGGGCCGCCGCAATGCCAACCAGCCCCGCAATGCGATCTGCCATGCGTTTGATCGTTAGCAATGCAATCCAGCCGCCCATGCTGGAGCCAACCAACACTTGCGGCCCTTCGCAAACAGCTTCGATCACAGCAACGGCATCCTCGGCCCATTCGCCAATGCAGCCATCGGTAAACTCGCCCGATGATTGGCCGTGCCCGGAATAATCCAGTCGCAAAAATGCGCGCCCTTGTGCGCGCGCCCAATCCTCAAGGTGGATGGCTTTGGTGCCCTCCATGTCGGATTTGAACCCACCCAAGAATACCACGCCGGGTCCACGCCCGGCGACCTGATGGTAGGCGATGCGTCGCCCGGTTTTGCAGTCTAGATAACTTGGATCTGTCACGGTTATGCCCCCCGAATTGTCACCGAGGAGCATAGGGCGGCTGGGTCAGCTCGACAATCCTGCAATCACTTCTTCAGTCGGTAAAATCGCGCCATAGCCCATCGCCAGCGCCGCCATGAACGCGGCGTGGACTTGGGCGGCGGGGACCGAGGCACCGTCAAACTCCAAAACGGTGGCGGCGCAGGCGTCATGGGCGACGGTACAGCCATAGCCCAGATCGAAAGCGGCGCGGGTGGTGGCGTCGATACACATATTGCTCATCGCGCCGGTGATCACCAGATCAGTGATACCAAGGGCTTGTAACTGGTCCTGCAGGTCGGTGTCGCGAAAACTATTGGGGGAGTTCTTGGTGATCACGGACTCGTTTCCAATGGGCGCAACGGAAGCGTGGATTTCTGCCCCGTCAGTTTCGGGCTCGAAAAACGGCGCGGGTTTGCGTAGGACTTCGTGTCGAATGTGGATCACCGGCATGTTTGCCGCGCGAAACCCGGCAAGGATGCTGGCCGCATTGGCCGCCGCTGCATCTGTTTTGGACAAGGGGAACATGCCACCCTCGAAATAGTCGTTCTGCAAGTCAACAATTAGCAAAGCCGTGGTTGTCATTGTTATGATTCCTTTAAATTTACTTTCTCAGGTAACTTGCATGTGCGGGCATGTTAGCGGTAGTGTCATATTTGACATAAATCGCGCCATAACGGACAAATTGTAATGAACCTGATCCTCCTTGATTATCCCGGTGCATCGAAGGCAGCGGTTGAGGGCTTGCAAGAAATGTTCAGCTATACTGCCCGGCTGCATAAGCAGGGAGGTCTGGTGCCCATTACGCTAACCAAGGTCACATCGTCGTCTTTGCCTGTGGCGCAAGCTGATGCGGTGATCCTGCCACCGGCTTTTGGCAATGACCAATATTTGAATCCGTCGCAGACCGTGATTGATTGGCTGCAGCACCGAAATGCCAATTGCATCTTGGCGTCGGCCTGTGCCGGTGCGTTCTACTTGGGGGCTGCAGGGGTGTTGGATGGTTGCCGTGTCACCACCCATTGGGCGTTGGAGCAAACTCTGCGTGACCACGTGCCAAAGGCCGAGGTTGATGTTGGTGAAATCCTGATCAGGGATGGGCGGATTATCACGGCGGGCGGATTGCTTTCGTGGGTCGATCTGGCATTGGAACTGATTGTGCAGCTCTGCGGCCCCGAGATTATGCGCGAGGTTGGGCGACATTTTGTCGTCGATACGGGACGGCGCGAGCAGCGTTATTACAGCGCCTTCACCCCGCCCATGCAACATGGGGATGAACCTATCACACAGGCACAGGCCTTGGTTGAGCGCACCTTTACGGCCCCAATCCGCATTTCTGAACTGGCCCGCACAGTGGCTCTGACCGAGCGCACTTTTTTGCGCAGGTTCGAGCGCGCAACAGGCCACACACCGCTGGCCTATGTGCAACATCTGCGCATCCAGTCAGCCCAACGCGCGTTGGAAAACACCCCCGCCGCGATTGATCAAATCGCCTATGCGGTCGGCTATGAAAACGCCAATGCGTTCCGCAAACTGTTCAAACGCCACACCGGTCTGTCGCCTTCGCAATATCGTCAGCGTCTTAAACGTTGACAAGCCCGCGCCAAAGCGCGAAATAGCAAACTGATATAACCCGCAACCGGGCGCTTGGTAGGCGCCAAACTGACGAGGAGCGCCGATATGGCCCAAATCTCACTCACCTTTCCCGACGGCAATAAACGTGAATTCGACGCAGGCATCACGCCCGCCCAAGTTGCCAGCGGCATTTCCTCATCCCTTGGTAAGAAAGCCATTTCCGCGACCGTGAACGGCACCCATTGGGATATGCAATGGCCGATCACTGAGGACGCCAGCATCGCCATCAATACCATGAAAGACGCGGAACCAGCGCTAGAGCTGATCCGCCACGATTGCGCCCACATCATGGCGCGTGCGGTGCAAGAAATCTGGCCCGACACCAAAGTCACTATTGGTCCGGTGATCAAGGGCGGTTGGTATTACGATTTTGATCGTGAAGAGCCATTCACCCCAGAAGATCTGGGCGTGATCGAGAAAAAGATGAAAGAGATCATCAACAAGCGCGATGTCGTGCGCACCGAGATTTGGGAGCGCGACCGCGCTGTGCAATTCTATAACGACAACGACGAGCCTTATAAGGTTGAACTGATCGAAGCCATACCGGGGAATGAACCATTGCGGATGTATTGGCATGGCGACTGGCAAGACCTGTGCCGTGGCCCGCATTTGCAGCACACCGGTCAAGTGCCGGGAGATGCGTTCAAGCTGATGTCGATTGCCGGTGCTTATTGGCGGGGTGACAGTGACCGCGCTATGTTGCAGCGAATTTACGGCGTGGCGTTTCAGAACAAGGATGATTTGAAAAAACACCTGATTATGCTGGAAGAGGCCGCCAAGCGCGACCACCGCAAGCTGGGCCGCGAGATGGATCTGTTCCACATGCAAGAAGAGGCACCGGGTCAGGTTTTCTGGCATCCGAATGGCTGGCAAATCTATACCGAATTGCAGGACTATATGCGCCGCAAACAGCGCGCCGCTGGCTATCAAGAGGTCAACACCCCGCAAGTGGTGGATCGTAAATTATGGGAGGCCTCGGGCCACTGGGATAAATACCAGGAACATATGTTCATTGTTGAAGTCGACGAAGAGCATGCGCGTGAAAAATCCATCAATGCGCTAAAGCCGATGAACTGCCCATGTCATGTGCAAATTTTCAACACCGGCATGAAATCATACCGTGATTTGCCGCTGCGGATGGCCGAATTTGGCAGCTGCAACCGCTATGAGCCATCAGGTGCGTTGCATGGCATCATGCGGGTACGCGGCTTTACCCAAGATGATGGCCATATTTTCTGCACCGAAGACCAGATTGAGGCCGAATGCGCTGCCTTCATCACCTACCTGTCTGAAGTCTACAGTGATCTTGGGTTTGAAAAATTCGAAATCATGTTCGCCACTCGTCCTGAAAAACGCGTGGGCTCTGAGGAAAGCTGGGATCACGTCGAAAGTGCTTTGGAAAATGCAATCAAAGCCACAGGCCACCCTTATACGCTGGACGCAGGTGAGGGCGCATTTTATGGGCCAAAGCTGGATTTCAAACTGACAGATGCCATCGGGCGTGAATGGCAATGCGGCACGTTTCAGGTTGATCCAAACCTGCCTGAACGTCTGGATGCCACTTATATTGGCGAAGATGGAGCCAAGCATCGGCCCTATATGCTTCACCGTGCCTGCCTTGGATCGTTTGAGCGTTTCATCGGTATCTTGATTGAATCCCATGCTGGCAAACTGCCATTCTGGCTGGCCCCGCGTCAGGTCGTTGTTGCCGCGATTGTTTCGGATGCCGATGATTACGTCCACAAAGTTGTTGCCCAGTTGCAAGCTGCAGGCGTGCGCGCCGAGGCCGATACCCGCAATGAAAAGATTAACTATAAGGTCCGCGAACATAGTTTGGGCAAGGTGCCTGCGATCTTGGCTGTGGGGATGCGCGAAGTTGAGGAGCGCACGGTTTCTGTGCGCCGCCTAGGTGATAAGCGCACAACAGTGGTCTCTTTGGATGAAGCTGTAACATCCCTGTCACTTGAGGCCAAAGCACCGGACCTAGCGTAGCAAACCAATCCCAAAACTGTAACATTACGCCCTCCTGCATTGTAACATTCCAGCGCAGGAGGCCGGATTTGCCTGAAATTAGGCCAATATCGGCCCAATATCCCTAACAACACATAACGCAGCCGTTATACACGCCGATGTGAGTGGCTTGTAACGCGCCTCTGATCTTATGTTTCCCTATGCCGCAAACCCGCGGCACATGTAAACGTAACTAAAGGATCATCTCACATGTCATACCACGTTAAATCCCTTGCCGTTGCTGGCGCTATCGCCGCTGCCCTGACTGCCACATCAACTGTTCCAGCTGCCGCTGCTACCAAAGAAAAATGCTACGGCGTTTCACTGGCGGGTGCAAATGACTGTAAAGCAGGCGCTGGCACAACATGCGCAGGCACATCGACTGTTGATTATCAAGGTAACGCTTTCACATTGGTCCCGGCCGGCACCTGCGCCAGCATGGAACTGCCAGAAGGCCGCATGGGGTCGCTAGAAGAGCTGGACCGCGATATCCCTTCCTAATCTCCTTATCTGGCGCCTTTGCATGCTGTGCGAAGGCGCCATTTTTCTATCGAAAACAGGGTTTGAACAATGCACGACACAATGCCTGCAAAATTTGAGACCCTGCCAAACCGCCCCGGTGTTGGGTATAAACCACAACATTTTCCAAGCATCATGGAAAACGCCAACCCCGTTGAATGGTTGGAAATCCATGCCGAAAACTACATGGGAGAGGGGGGCCGCCCGCTGGCTCAACTGCGCCATCTGGCCGAAAAATTCCCTATTTCCGTGCATGGTGTCGGGCTGTCGATCGGTGGCAAAGACCCGTTGGATGTGAACCACCTGAAGCGGCTGAAACATCTGTGTGACTGGCTTAACCCGGCCTCATTTTCCGAACATCTGGCGTGGTCGACCCACGACGGGGCCTACCTGAACGACCTTATCGCGCTGCCATACACCGAGGAAACGCTGGCCAGTGTTGCTGATCACGTTGCACAGGTGCAGGATGTGTTGGGGCGCAAAATGCTGCTGGAAAACCCATCCTCCTATTTGGCGTTTGCGGAATCCACCCTGTCCGAGACCGACTTTTTGGCCGAGGTGGTCAAGCGCACCGGTTGCGGTCTGTTGCTGGATATCAACAACGTATTCATTTCAGCCAACAACCAGAAAACCAGTGCCATCGAATATATCGACGCCTTTCCGCTGGAACATGTCGGTGAGTTTCACCTCGGTGGTCATGACGAGGATGTCGATGATGCGGGCGAGTTGCTGTTGATTGACAGCCACGGACGCGAAGTGGTTGATCCGGTTTGGGCGCTCTTTGATTACACCTTGGGAAAATCCGGCCCCGGCCCCGCGTTGATCGAATGGGATGCAAACGTGCCTGAATGGTCCGCCTTGGCAGCCGAAGCGGCGCGTGCCGCCCAAGTGCTGGAAAAGGTTTCAGCATGACCGTCAAGCAAAGCGATTTCAGAAACGCGATATTTGATGCCGGATTGCCTGTGCCTGACGGATTGTGCAACCCCGATGGTGCACCTGCCGCGAAACGGTTTTCGGTCTACCGCAACAATGTCGCCGTCAGTTTGTCAGAGGCCCTCGAGGTGACATTTCCGGTGATCCGCACCTTGGTGGGGGACGAGTTTTTCAAGGCGATGGCCGGCGTTTTCCTGCGCCAACACGCCCCCAATAGCCCCGTTTTGATGTTCTACGGTGCCGAAATGCCTATGTTTCTGGACAGTTTCAAACCTGTTGAACATCTCGGTTATCTGCCGGATGTAGCGCGGATCGAGCTTGCGTTATGTCGCAGCTACCATGCCGCCGACACACCACCCATCGACCCGCAGGCCTTGCAGGATATCGCGCCGGATGCCCTGCTTGCTGCGCGGTTGCATCTGGCCCCGTCGGTCTATCTGATCCGATCGAACTGGCCCGCTGCGTCGCTCTTTCATGCCAACAGCACTTCGAACACCGCGCCGCCTTTGATGCAGGCCGAAGACGTGCTGATTACCCGGCCCGAATTCGACCCCCAAGTCATTGCCCTACCCTCAGGCGGAGGGGCTTTTGTTGAGGCTCTGCTGATCGGCACACCGTTGGGCGAGGCTCTGAAAGCCGCAACAATCTCGTCGGGTGACTTTGATTTCACCACGGTTCTTGGTTTGCTGCTAACCGGTGGTGCAATCGTAAAAATATCAAAATAAAAAACCAAAAGGGACACAACTATGAACACGCTGATTTCACTACATAATACCGTATTCCAAAGGTTGGAAAACATGTTGGGCACGTGGTTTTTGCCCACATTGGCCCGCTTTACTTTTGCGGCCACACTGTTGATCTACTTTTGGAATTCGGCGCGGTTGAAAATCGGCGAGGGTGTCTTTGGCTTTCTGGACATCAGCCGTGCCTACGGCCAGATATTTCCCAAAGCTTTTGAGGACGCGGGTTATGACGACGAAGCCATGTCGGCCTTTCAATGGCTGGTATCGCTCGGCGGAACTTGGGCTGAATTCATTCTGCCGTTGTTGATCCTGGTCGGGCTGTGCACTCGCCTCGCTGCCATCGGCATGATCGGGTTCACCATCATTCAAAGCCTGACTGACATCTATGGCCACGGCGTTGAAAAATATGGCGCATGGTTTGACCGTTTATCAGATGGTGTGATTATGGATCAGCGCTTGTTTTGGGTGACCGTCCTGCTGATCCTTGTGGTGCGCGGGGCAGGACCGATATCTGTTGATCGCCTCTTGGCGCGTTCTACCTAGCTTCTTCTTGCTCAAAATACCTGCGCCGCAGGCACGGCGCTCGCCCCCAACGGGGGCGGCGCAATCCCTTAATGTTCGTCGGGTTTTGTGGCGGCCAAGGCCAAAACCCCGCCCAACGCGCACATGGCGATCGGGAACATGGTAAAGGCGTTAAAGTGAAACGCGTAATACATGCCAGCCGCCGACAGCAGCAGCAATACCCCACCCACCATCGCCCGCGATCTGGCCATCGCGCCACCTGCGATGGCGACAAGCGGTGCGAACAACGCCATGAACCGGATCAGCCCGACATTGTCGACCTGCTCCAACACTCCGGGGACCTCATTGCCCGCCCAATCAACAAATTCCGTGTAGCCATAGCTGAAAAACCCGACGATCATTCCGACCACGCCGCCGATTATCCCTAGTATCAATGCTGCATTACGCATCTTTTACACCCCAATGTTTTTGCTCATCCTTACCCCAGCCAAGGGTCAGCAATCCGCCGTCTTCCAAAATCACCGGCCGTTTCATCAGACTTGGATGTGCCAGCATCAGCGCCACGGGTTTACCATCGCGCTCTTCTTCACTCAACTTGCGCCATGTGGTTGAACGCCGGTTCACAAGATCTTGACCAAACACCAAAAACAGCCTCTCCAGCTCATCGGTTTTGAGGCCGCCATTGCGCACGTCAATCAACTCCGGCGTGTGCCCCGCAGCGCGTAGCGCCTTTAGCGCACGCCGACAAGTGTCACAATTTTTTAGCCCATATACTTTCATATTCCCCCCCCGATTTGACACCCATTATAAGCTGAGTGCTGCCGGGCGCGAGCGCATTTTTCTTGCCTTTTGAAAAAAACGGCCTACGATTTTAGCGGTGACAACAGGTTTCTTGACGTCCGTCCTAAATTCAGGGCAACCGATAGACTGGAGAACTGGCTGCACGACCCCTCAGTAATTTCGCTGATGGGGGGATTAAAATGACGGAGAAAACGGATGGCAACTGGCACCGTAAAATGGTTCAATACAACAAAAGGTTTTGGGTTTATCGCACCCGATGATGGCGGCAACGATGTGTTTGTGCACATTTCTGCGGTCGAGGCCGCAGGCATGACAGGCTTGGCTGACGACCAAAAAATCTCGTATGAGATGGTAGAAGGACGCGATGGGCGTGCCAGCGCTGGCGAGTTGAAACTGGTCGACTAAATACATCAGCGCGAACAAGATAATGTGGTCCGCCCGTTCGGGCCACATATAAATGTGTGCAAAATACCGCCAAATTCCCCTGTTTTAAAAGAAAAGCTTGTAATATTGGGGAAATGCCCCCATGTGTGCCCTGTGACGACAGACTTCTTCTACCCGCCTCCTTTTCTAAGCAGCCGGACGATGTTAAAAGACTGCTGCACCAAGCCGCTGCAATCCGTGGGCGGTGATACTACTAAAGGAGATACGGGAATGGCTACTGGCACCGTAAAATGGTTTAACACTACTAAAGGCTTCGGCTTCATCGCACCTGACGACGGCGGCAAAGACGTGTTCGTACACATCTCGGCCGTTGAACGCGCTGGTCTGACTGGCCTTGCTGACAACCAAAAAGTTGAGTTCGAGCTGGAAGAGGGCCGTGACGGCCGTCAGTCCGCAGGCGCGATTTCGCTGGTTGACTAAATTGTCTGGCGCGTGATTTCTTCACGCCCAACCTAATTTGAAACACCCCGTTGCCCATGGCCGCGGGGTGTTTTTTTAATTCGGGCGTGGAAACTCCGGACGTTGAAACAATGTATTTCTGGGCCTGTAAACTAGCCCTTTAGCTGGCCCTGAAACTCGCGCCATTCCCCGGCGCTCATGCCTGATGTTTCCTGCGTTACCTCTTCGCCCTTCAACATCATGCGAACGCATTTCATAGCTTTGCCCGACAGGTTTTCACCGCCCATACGGTAATCCTCAAAGGCGCTGTAGGCCGCAGGTACCCAATCGGCGACCACCTTGCAAATGGCATCGGCATAAACCCGAATTTCATACTGGGCGTGCATGTCCGCACGCAAACGCAGGAAATGGAACAGGTTGTGTAGATCGACCTTCCAATACCACTGGGTGTAGATATTGGCGGGCAAGTTCATTCGCGCCAGTTCCCGCGCCAAACCTTGTTGGCCCTCATCCGAAATCATCGCCTCGTAATTGTCATATGCACGATTGGAATCCGTTTTCAAAATCTCCAACACCCGGGCTGCTTCTTCGCCTTGCAGCGCCACGCCGCGCCCCTGATTGTTGACCACCGATTGCGCAGCCAATTGATCGGGGGCAGGGATGTAAAATTCGCGGTCCAGAATGGAATAGCGGGCCGAATATTCATTCACGTTAGCGGTGCGGTGCCGAATCCATTGCCGTGCCACAAAAACCGGCAGCTTCACATGCAGCTTGATCTCGCACATCTCGAACGGAGTCGAATGCCAATGGCGCATCAGATAACGGATCAATCCGGCGTCGTTTTGCACTGATTTTGTGCCCTTGCCATAAGAGACCCGTGCAGCCTGGCAAATCGCCGCGTCGTCGCCCATATAGTCGATGACACGGATGAACCCGTGATCCAGAACTTCGTGGGCCCGATATAAATGCGCCTCCATCCCGCTGCTGACCGCGCGCAACGTTTGTTGTGGATTGGCGCGTTGCGCTTCAATTTCGGAAATTTGTTCAGGCGTCAGCGGCATTGGGCATCCCTTTGATATCGAATTGTGCGGCGGTACGAGTCGTAAAGTACTATATCTATGGATGTGGCGACAGGGAACCACAATATATGTTTGCTGATACCCACTAACCACAAAAGTTTTATTTTTTTAAGGATATTGGGTTAAAAGCCAACCCTTGGTTGACTTTTAATCTCGTTGAGCGGATTTTATGACAAAAACCAAAACAAAGCAGGTGTGCAAAATATGTATAAATCAGTATTCGCCGGAATTTGTCTATTTGCGCTTGCGGCCTGTGGATCTGGTGTTGATCAGGGGACTGGAACTGGAACTGGAACTGGGACTGGCACGGGTACCGGCACTGCCGCAGGAACAGTTCCCGCCGCGCTTGCCGCCAATTTGTCCGAAGCGGTCTATAACGCATCCAGCAACAGCCTAGCTTTAACCGTCAATGGTTTTGACCACCCGAGCTTGAATGGAGCTTACACGCGCAATGCGGCGTTAGATGTACTAAGCGGAGATGGAACCACAACCTATCAGGCCTTTACATATCAGGAAAATGCGCAGGCACGACAGTATTTGGCATTGTTTGCCACTGGCAGCACCGTTTATGCCGGAGCCGTGGCAACCGAAGGCGAAAATGGGTCGGCCTTTGGCGGCACCACCTACGCAAGGATTTCTGCTTACAGCCGCCCAACCAACGGCTCAGCGCAATACCGCGGCGGCTATGCCGGCGTTATTGATTTTGATCCAGGCGGAAACGACCGTGGCGCACGGGTCGCGGGCGATGTTAACATCAGGGTGAACTTTGAAGAGGGTGTCGAAGGGCATATCGAGGGCAACGTCACCAATCGGCGCATTGTCGACGGCGTGCCTGTAGGATTTGACCCAGCCCTTGCTGATTTGGACCTGATCGATACAGCCTTAACCAGCGGTGAATTCTTTGGTAGTGTTCGTATCGGGACGCAGGAAGTAGGTAGTTACGGTGGTATGATCGGGGGGGCTGGCGCGACCGAAATCGCGGGTGTTCTTGTCATTACACCTTACACATCCAGCTCTCTCATTCACGAATATGGCGCGTTTGTTTTGCCAGGGTGCTCAACAGCTAATGCTTCGCCTACCTGTCCATAAAACAGCATTTTTCATAGCTCTGGTGGTTTGGCTGGGGGGGATGCCCCCGCATGCTGCATTTGCGCAGCAAAGAATTACCTTGAGCATTGAGGGTTCCCGCGCTTATGGCATTCGGGCGCTGACCCAAAAACGGCCAGATGTGGCTCAGGCGATTGCGCTTGGCCTGCTGCAGCGCGACCCAAACGATGTTCAAGCCTTGCTGATGCTTTGTGCGGCGCAAACCGCGCAGGGCCAAGGCGATCAAGCCGTCGTCACGGGCAAGCGCGCATTGACCCATGCCAAAAACCCAACCGAACGGTTTTCAGCAATAAGAATGATCGCCGCAGCCAAAGCCAATTCGGGCCATTACACACAGGCCGAATTGTGGTTGCGAAGGGCGTTACAAGCCGCGCCAAATGAACGACTGAGGGCGATTACGCAGCGGGATTTCAAGCTGGTAAAACGCAAAAATCCCCTAAAACTGGATTTGATATTCAGCATTAACCCGAGTTCAAATATTAACAACGGGGCGAGCAACGAAATTGCGTGGCTTTTTGACCGCCCTTTTATTTTGAGCAGTGATGCGCAGGCGTTATCCGGAATTGAATATACCGCTGGCGTGCGGGCCCGTTACCGGATTAGCCAGACTGCGACAAAGGCGACCGATCTCGGGGTGCTGCTCTATAGCAAAAGCTATTCATTAAGCGAGCGCTCAAAACGGCTGGCCCCCGGCGCCTCTGCCAGTGGCTATGCGTTCCAGGCAGCCGAGGTTTCAGTCAGCCATCTTACCCTGCGCAATCAGGGAACGACCATGTTGTCCTATCAAGCAACGCTGGGTCAAAACTGGTATGGCGGTGACCCTTTGAACCGCTACATACGCTTTGATATCAGTCAAAAGCACAGGGTTTCACCTGCGCTTTCGCATAGGTTCGCAGCTTCGGCAGAATACCAAACCCGGATTGGCGTCAAAAACTACGATCTAACTACATTTTCGGCGTCTGGCACCCTTAATTTCCGCCTCAAGGACAGCGGTAAACTCAGTCTGAGCCTTGAGGGACGAAATGCCAGCGGCGGGAACAGAAGTGGCGAATTTGCTGGTGTAAAATTTGCCATGGGTTATGCTTTTGACACTCCTCTGCTTGGAACGGACGTTTCCATCGATATGAGCGCGGAGCGGCGTGATTTTCCATATTCGCCTTTCACGACCAATGGACGTCAGGACAATAGGTTAACTGCGGGGGTTTCACTATTGTTCTCAAAAGCCGACGTATACGGATTCTCGCCAACGCTGGATTTCAGGGCTGTAAAAACGCAATCTAGCATTGATCTCTATGACACAGACAGTTTTACTGTTGGGGTGGGATTTCGCTCAACATTCTGATGTTTTGTCGATGGTAGAGCCGTTCAGGCCGTCCCCGTTGACACAGGAGAGTCGCCATGAAGCTGAAATATTTGCACACAATGATCCGCGTAAAGGATCTGGAAAAGACGATGGCATTTTTTGCCTTGCTGGGCCTAAAAGAAACCCGCCGTTACGAGAGCGAGGAGGGTCGGTTCAGCCTGATCTTTATGGCCCCTGAGGGTCAGGAAGAATGCCCTATTGAGTTGACATGGAACTGGGATGGGGACGATGGTCTACCGTCTGACAGCCGCCATTTCGGGCATTTGGCTTACGAGGTCGAAGACATTTACGCCACCTGCCAGATTTTGCAGGATGCGGGCGTCGCCATTAATCGCCCGCCTCGGGACGGGCATATGGCGTTCGTTCGTTCGCCTGATAACATCTCGGTTGAATTGCTGCAAATGGGCGACCGCCTGGAACCATTGGAGCCATGGGCAAGCATGGAAAGCATCGGCCATTGGTAAGAATTGCGGCCCTTGTCTATCTGATATTTACCAGCGCCCTACAGGCTGATTGCCGTCAGGCGCTGGCGATCGGGCTGGATGTCTCTGGCTCGGTTGATGGCGCTGAATACCGCTTGCAACTGGATGGGCTGGCAGGCGCACTGCAAGATACCGAGGTGCGGGCGGCCTTGATGGCGTTGCCCTCGGCCCCAGTCGCCTTGGCTGTTTATGAATGGAGCGGGCCAGAGGATCAGCATTTGATTGTCGACTGGACTTTGCTGCGCAGCCTCAAAGCTCTGGATCACGTCACCACTCGCTTAAAAACCACCAACCGGACCAAAGTCACCCCGTCCACCGCCATAGGCAGCAGCATGCTCTATGGGGCTGCCCTGTTGGTGCAACAATCTGAGTGCTGGACCCGAACGCTTGATTTGTCCGGCGACGGGCTCTCAAATTCCGGCCCCCGCCCACGCGATGTAAAACAGCACCGATTACTGGCGCAAATCACGATCAATGCCTTGGTGATTGGTTCTGGCAATGGGACTACGAAAGCCGCGGACCTCGAACAGCTTACCGATTATTTCGAATCCGAAGTTATCAACGGTCCCGCTGCCTTTGCCGAGCAAGCTGCAGGTTTCAATACCTTCCAAACCGCGATGGTGCGAAAACTACTGCGTGAGCTACAAGGGCTCACCATCAGCCAATTACGCCCAGCAGACTAGCCACCTTTAGTAGATATAGCGGATCTGGTCGGTCCAATACCGTTCCATGCGGCGTAAGGACGAGTTGATCTCGTCAATTCCGTCGTGTCCAAGCACGCCTTTGGCCTCGAGACCGTCAGCGTGGCGTGCAAACAGTTCCGCCACCACATCCCGAATGTGACGGCCTTTTTGCGTCAGGCGCACCCGAACCGATCTGCGGTCAATCTCGCATTTCTGATGGTGCATGAATTCCATCTCGACCAGTTTTTTCAGGTTGTAGGACACGTTCGACCCTTGGTAATAGCCGCGTGATTTCAACTCGCCTGCTGTCACCTCGTTGTCGCCGATGTTAAACAACAACAATGCTTGTACGGCGTTAATCTCCAACACGCCGACCCGCTCGAACTCGTCTTTGATCACATCCAGCAACAGCCGGTGCAACCGCTCCACCATTGCCAATGTGTCCAGATAACCCGTGATGAACCCCTGTTGGGCCGAGGTCGGCACGCTTGAATGTATACTCATTTAGTCTCTCCGCCAGTTACTGCTCAGCGGTGACAATGCAGATAAATCGCAAACATTCGGTTAAACCGTGAAAAATTCGTAGAAACTATGATTTAAACGCGAATTTTGATATGTCCGACAACAGATCCAGATAGGCCTCTGGCGTCGGAGCTTGCGCTGTAACCCATTGATAAAGATCGTGATCATTCTCGTTCAGCAAGGCGTCATACAGGGCGATCTGGGCCTGATTCAGCCCAGCCAACTCGGTGTCACTAAAGGGTCCAAGGATCATATCCATTTCCTTGGTGCCCCGCCGCCACGAGCGCATTTTCAGTCGTTTCAGGCGATCTTGGCCGCGTTCAGTCATCACAAATGATCCGGAATCGTGTTGCGAAGGCGTTTTTCAAGACGCCCCAATTGGTCAATGTTTTCCTTCATTTTACCACGCAACTGGCGCAGCTCAGTCAAAAGCCCTTTCACATCCGCAGGCAGCGGCGTGTTATCTTGCGGCTCGTTGACACCTTCGCCATCGCCGGTCAGCAGCCACACCAGCGAGATGTTCAAAATACCGGCCAGCATTTGCAACTTGTTTGCGCGGGGTTCGGACAAATCATCTTCCCAACCTGCAACGGTTTTGAGTTTGACACCCAGACGTTTGGCAAGCTCTTTCTGGCTCCAGCCCATGGCCTCGCGTGCGCCTGTGACGCGGTCCCCAAAGGTAGCTCGATCCTCGGAATACCAGTCCACTTTGGTTTCATCCGTTAGATCCTCTGCAATAGTGTCTGCCATTTTGGCCTCTTTTCTGTAAATTGCTTGATCAGCTATCGGCGGCAACCTAATACATGAGACATAGATATACAAACCCGAGCCGGCCCCGTGTCTGCTTTGTCTTTTCCGGTCAAAACCCTTACCCCAATATGGTGGCCTAATGCGTCACGCGCCCAAAACTGGATGGTATGTCTTATGTCAATATGCCGACCAACGGATGGCATTGGCATAGCATCAGCTGGCGGCGTGACAATCTCCAATCACGAGGTGGTTATCGCTGCTTTACTGAAATAAACTAGGCTGGCGGTGGCGTTTGGTGCGGCCTTCGGGCTTTCGCCAAACATCAGAGTAAGCTACGCTAGGTTAGGTAGGGTCCTGCAAGAGGCCTGTAAACGCATTCAAGCCTTTTGTGCGAGGCTATTGGTAACGAGGATACTATGGCAGCAGAGCTACCTGATTACTATTTCCGTGTTCGCGAAAACGGTGCCATCGTTTTTCGAGTTGATACTGAAAACCGCCAACGGCGCATTGATATGGACCAGATCGCCATTATCAATATCAAGAACGGCGAATATAAGCCGCATGGTGACCGGATTCTATCCGAGGTGGACCAAGCCGCAATCGTGGATTGGATGCAGGCCCGGATGGCGCTGCTGGCCGTGCGCGATATGGACGACATTCATCGTGCAGTGGACTATATGAACATCACCACGCAATGGGCGCAATCCAAGGCGGACGATGCGCAACTTGAGGATATAACCGATGTGTTATTGTTAGCGATGCATGATTTGCGCACGGTTTTGGTGCGCAAAAAAGCGGACCGGATGATGCGCGAAAATGACAACTAGGATTGAACAGTAATGAAAACCGCCCAGCAACTGATTGATGACGCCAACGCGCAAGTGCAACAGATCACTCCGACTGAGGCTAACGCACTACGTAACACCCAAGGGGTTTTGTTCGTTGATCTGCGGGATATCCGCGAACTTTGGCGCGAAGGCACCATCGAAGGGGCTATGTCCGCCCCGCGCGGTATGCTGGAGTTCTGGATCGACCCTGAATGCAAATATTACCGCAGGGATTTTGACGGCGCGAAGCGGATCGTGCTGTTTTGTGCCTCAGCATGGCGTTCAGCTTTGTCGGCGCGGGATTTGCAGAATATGGGCGTGCAAAACGTTTGCCACATCGAGGGTGGTTTTTCTGCGTGGGTTAAACAAGGGCTCGACACCGTTCCCGTCAAAAACCCCTATCTTGGAAAACCCGGTTAACCCCATCATTGCTCCAAGGGTTCCGCCGGTTCTTTTCAGCACGAATTTCTCGCCAAAGGCACAGAATCTCTGTGACATAGCACTCGCCCTATATCCGAATACCTGTCGTCCAAAACCGGTACATCATCAGTGCGCCCGCCACACCGAGACCGACAACCAGCCCCATCCAGACACCGACCGCGCCAAATCCGAAAGTGAATCCCAGCAAATAGCCCGCCGTTAGCCCCAGTGGCCAGTAGGCGATGGCCGCGATGATCATTGGCACCTTGGTGTCATGCACGCCGCGTAACAACCCAAGCGCCATCACCTGAGCGCTATCTGCGAATTGGAACAGCGCCGCCACAGCCAGCAGGCTGGCCCCAATACCGATGATCAACCCGCGCTGGGCCTCGTCAGGCGATAGAAATGCGCCGACCAATGGTTCAGGGACGGACAAAAAGATGACCACGACCACCGCCGATGTAATCGCCGACATGGCCAAAACCACCAACGCACCACGTTTCAACCCCAGCGCATCCCGGCGTCCATAGGCGCGGCCCGCCCGCACCGTGGCGGTGTTGGAAAACCCGACCTGCACCATGAAGGTGATCGCCGTTAGTTGCAGCGCAATCCCATGCGCCGCGAGTTCTGCGGTGCCGATCCAACCAACCATCACCGCGGACGCCGTAAACAGCCCGCTTTCGGACAGGTTGGTCAGCCCGATCGGCCAACCCATCTTGAACACCGCGCCGAAGGCCTCGCTATCAAGCCGCCAAAACCGCTGGAACATCGCGTGTTCGGGCAGTTTGCGTATTATGTAAATAGCCAAAGCAATGAACGATAGGCTTTGCATCAACAGCGATGCAATAGCAGCGCCCGCCACCCCAAGTTCCGGCGCGCCAAAATTGCCGAAAATCAGGGCGTAATTCACCAACGCGTTTAACACCACCGCCGCCAGCGTGATCCACAACACAATGCTGGCTCGCTCCAATCCTGCCAAATAGTTCTTCAGCACCATCACCAACAAAGCGGGCAGGGTGCCCAGACAGGTGATGCGCAAATATTCCTGAGCGATTTGCGATATTTCGGCGTCCTGCCCCATTGCAACCAGCAAAGGGCCGGACCACCACATCAAAGGTAGGACTGTGACGCCGTATATCAGCGAAATCCACATCCCCATGCGGGTGACGCGGCGCACTTGGGTGCCTTGGTCGCTGGCCTCGGCGCTGGCCACCATGGGCGCGACCGCAAAGGCAAAGCCAGATCCCATGATGAACAGCAAAAACCAAAACGATCCGGCGATTGTTACCGCCGCCAATGCCTTGACATCATACCAGCCCAACATCAGCGTGTCGGTCATGTGAATAGCAAATTGCGCCAAATGGCTGCCGATCAACGGCAGGCCCAGCAGCAGCGCTGCGCGAGCATGTGCGCGGTATGTCATATCTGTTGCCATAAGACAGGCTTAAGACAGAAAATGCGAGGCGGCAAGCGTTGTGATTTATAGCGTTGCAACGCCACTGTGAATCACAATGGAATGAAATTCCCGTTTGAGTTTTTACGAAAGACAGGGAACTTCATTCCAGCCATTGTTCGAAATGCTTTAAGCGGGTTTTCGGGCGATCAGATCAATCAGAGCGGATGTGCCTGAGTGGCCTTCGCCCTCGTCAACATCACGGTGATAGCTGCGAAGCACAAGCATCTTGAAGTCGGCGAAAGCCTGCGTCAGAATCTCATCCGTATACATGTTTTCAACCTGCGGCGGCCCACCGGTGCCCAATTCAATCTGCTCGGGCGTATAGCCGTGCAGCATCACCAATCCACCAGGTTTTAGGGTGCGTTTTATGCCAGCAAAAATCTCGTTGCGCTGGGCAGGGCCAACGAACTGAATAAAGATCGCGACCACCATATCAAACTGCGCCTCTGTCCAGTCCCAAGCCGCAATGTCGGACTCAACAAACTCCACGGTGACTTCACGTGACATCGCCAAAGCCCGCGCTTTTTCAATGGCGATGTAGGAGCCATCCATGGCAACCACATTAAGACCCTGTTCGGCCAAATAGGTTGAATTGCGCCCCTCGCCATCCGCCACGGCCAAAACCTTGGAGCCCGCGGTTAGATAAGCCTTATGTTCACGCAAAAACTTTGCAGGCTCGGTGCCAAATAAATAGCCCGCCTTTGAATATCGTTCATTCCACATAAATAGACCCCGCGCTTTCCCCTATAAGATAGGCAAAACGCGGGGCAATACCAGAGGCAATCGCCTCAATTTTTGTTTACCCGCCTTTGCGCTGATCTGGATGCAAAGAGGCACCCAGTATGTGCTCGGAGCCATGCACCACATGGCTGGCGCGTCCGACAATCAGCGGATCGGGTTGGCCAACGATGTCGTAATCCTTGTCGGGGTAGTCAATTGTCGACAGGAAATGCTTCATCGTATTGATTCGTGCGCGTTTTTTGTCATTGGATTTGATAATCGTCCAAGGCGCATCAGCCGTGTCTGTGTAAAAGAACATCGCTTCTTTGGCTTCGGTGTAATCATCCCATTTAGACAGGGATGCCAGATCTACCGGCGACAGTTTCCAACGCTTCAACGGATCATCCTTGCGGCTGTCAAAACGGCGTTTTTGTTCATCCCGCGTGACCGAGAACCAGTATTTATACATACGTACACCCGAGCGCACCATCATGCGTTCCATGTCAGGGGTTTGACGCATGAACTCCAGATATTCGGTCGGGGAGCAAAACCCCATCACCCGCTCAACACCAGCGCGGTTATACCACGACCGATCATAAAAAACCATTTCACCCGCTGTCGGCAGATTTGCAATATAGCGCTGGTAAAACCACTGACCACGTTCTGTATCTGTTGGTTTGTTCAACGCCACAACACGCGCTTCGCGTGGGTTCAGGTGCTCCATGAACCGTTTGATCGTACCGCCTTTACCGGCCGCATCGCGTCCCTCAAACAAAAGCACGAATTTTTGCCCCGTGTCATGCACCCACTTTTGAACTTTCAAAAGCTCGGCTTGCAATTTGGCCTTTTCGGATTCGTATTCCTTTTTACCCATCTTTTGCTCATACGGGTATTCGCCTGTCTCAAAGGCTTGGCGAATTTTATCTGGTGAGACCTTTGGAAATTCCGAAGGGGCTCCTGCAACTTTTGCTGGGGCCTTTGCCGTTGAATTTGCGGCTTTGGTGGGGGGCGTTGTTTTTGGTTGTGCGGGTGTCGTCATGTTCGCGTCTCCTGTCATGTTTGGCGTGACAGTATTATACCGCAAACCTCCCGTTTACGCCTTGACTTGAATCAATAGATTTTGCCCTAATTTGGGACGATTTAACCCCCGGCCATCAGCCCGTCTTATTGGAGCACGACCAGCATTTTACCCGACGTTCGGGTGGCCCGCATAGGAGTAGCCGTGATTGAGCCCGGTGCGGGCGATCACCTCGGTGCCCTCGCCCGACGACAATCCATTGGCGATGGTCATTATGTCAGGTTGGATGCCAAGCGTTTCGGATTCGAACCAGTTGCCCGTGCGCCCAAAGCCGCAGATGACTTTGTTCGCGATCGCTAAAATGTCGTGAGCGTCGCAAATCCGCTGGATTTCAGGCCAATATGTTGACGGCGATATGATCATCGGACCCACTCCCTGCGCAGGCTCGACAAAAAAGGCCACCACATTGCCCTCCTCAAGCTCAGCGATTTTTGCTTCCAATTGGCGGGTGCGCAGCATCCAGTTTTTGCAGAAGGGTCATGTTTTGGCTCTTGAGGTATTGGAATTTTTTCCCAAATATTTGTACTCACCTTTCCAATCTGCCCAAGGGTTGTTGACGTTTGGTGCGGTTTGTTTCAGACCTTGCAGGAAAGCAAAAAACAGAGGGCCAAAATGATGTCAGAACTTGCAAGAAACTGCGGCCTGTGTGGCAGTGAAACGGATTTGGCGGCGGTGAATGTGCCCCCCTCCGAGCAAAATGTTACCCTTTGCACCACCTGCGTTGCTGGCGTTGAAGGCAACATTTCCGACGCGCCACATTGGCGTTGCCTGTCGGATGCGATCTGGAGCACGGAGGCCGCGGCACAGGTCACCGCTTACCGCTTGCTGCACCGTCTGAAATCCGAGGCATGGGCGCGTGATCTGCTGGATATAGCTTATCTTGAGCCGGAAAACCTGGAGTGGGCCGAGGCAGGTTTGGCGGATGAGGAGGAGGAGAGCGATGTGGTTCATCGCGACACCAACGGCGCAGTTCTAGCGGCGGGCGATACGGTGACCCTGATCAAGGATCTGAATGTCAAAGGCGCAGGTTTTACCGCCAAACGGGGCACGGCTGTGCGCAATATTTCATTGGTGCCCGACAATGCGGGGCACATTGAGGGCCGCGTCAGTGGCCAGCAGATTGTTATTTTAACTGAATTCGTTAAAAAATCCTGATAGTATCAGGGCATGGGTACAAACTGGTTTAAAATCATCCTATTTGCCGCCTTCTTAATCGGGGGCGGAAACGCGGTACTGGCGGCAAAGTGCGATCTGCCTGCCAATGCAGTAAAACTCGCAACCGACGCGGGGCGCGTGATGAACGCCAAACGCGCCAAGGCGGGATTAAAGGCGCTCGTTTTGGATGAAAAGCTACAGGCCGCCGCCTTTGCGCACGCGTGTGATATGTCCAAACGGGGCTATTTCTCGCATCAAGGCAAGGATGGCTCGAACCACGCGCAGCGTTTGAAACGCCAAGGCTGTGCGCCAAAAATATCGGCGGAAAATATCGCCGCAGGACACACCCAGGCCCAACCTCTGATTGACGCTTGGATGACCTCTCGGGGCCATCGCAAAAACATAATGATCCGGCGTGGCGCGGATCGGTATGGCGTCGGCTTGGCGCATTCCGGCAAGGCCTATGCGCACGGATTTGTCTGGGTGATGGTGTTCTCCAGCCCCTGCCGCCGTTAATCTGGCTACTAGATATCCATCCAGATCGTGACGGGTCCGTCGTTGACCAGATGCACCGCCATATCGGCACCAAACTGACCCATGGCGACCTCAACCCCATGCCCACGCATTTGATCTGCAAAATGCTCATATAGCGCACGACCCTCGTCAGGGGTGGCGGCACCGGAAAATCCGGGCCGATTGCCGCGTGACGTATCAGCCGCCAGCGTGAACTGGCTGACCACCAGCACAGCTCCGTCGGTGTCCAGAATTGAACGATTCATTTTGCCTGCCTCATCAGTGAAAATGCGCAGTTTACTGATCTTGGCAGCCAAGGCGTCGGCGTTTGCTGATGTGTCGCCCTGCATCGCGCAAACAAGGATCAACATGCCTGCGCCGATCTCACCAATGACTTCACCCTCTACGATAACAGAGGATTCTGTAACCCGTTGAATAAGCGCTCTCATAGCAACTCCTTTGTCCAAGGTGGGTTTGCACCCGCGCGTGAGACTGTGATGGCGGCGGTTTCGTTTGCGCGCGCGAGCGTAGCCGCCAGTTCCGCCTCTGAAATGGTCGCCAACGCCTGTTTGGTCAGCGCGCAGCTTTGATGCAGGACCGACATAAACCCCGCAATAAAGGTATCGCCCGCCCCGACTGTGTCAACGATGGGCACCGGTTTTGCAGGGGCAAACACTTTGCATTGTGCCGTATAGGCGGATGCCCCCTTGGCCCCCGCTGTGATCAACACCAGCTTGGCCCCGTTGGCAATGAAACCTTGCGCCATATCGTCCGGCTCATTCGCACCGCGCAGCCAATGCAAATCCTCATCCGATAGTTTGACAATATCGGCCAGCCCCAGCATCCGTTCAATCCGCGCCCGATACGTGACCTCGTCGTTGATCAGACTGGGGCGGATATTTGGATCAACCATGATCAGCTTTGAGGCCGCTTCGCGGATCAGCAAGGCCTCATAGGTGCTGGCACATGGTTCAGTCGCCAGCGAAATACCGCCAAATATCAGCGCTTGCAGAGTGCCGGGCAGGGCAGGGAGATCACGGATCCCCAACATCCGGCCCGCGCTGTTTTCATCGTGAAAAGCATATCGTGCCTGACCTTCCAAAAGCTGCACAAAGGCGAGCGTGGTGGGGCGCTCGCTGATGGCCACGAACTGCGTCTCAACGCTGCTTTGCCGCAGGCTGTCACGCAGAATATCGCCAAAGAAATCGGTTGAAACGCCGCTGAACAGCCCCACCGGCACCCCTAGTCGCCCAAGCGCGATTGCGGTGTTGAAACTGCCGCCCCCGGTGACGGGTCGAAATCCGTCCTTAATGGGCAGCATGTCGATCAGGGCTTCGCCACAGCACAGGATATCAACCATCATCCGCCCCTATTGATTGATCGCGATCAGATAACCAACGACACCCGCCACAATGGCCCCGATGATCACCGCAAAGGTGATTTTCCATGCCGAGTAGGGGCGCTGGCCCTGCACCCGACCAGTGCGCCCGTTGACCACAAAACGAAAGGTTTTGCCGCGGTATCTATAGGCCGCCAGCCAGACCGGCAGCAGGATGTGTTTGAAGGTCACATCGCTGATGGCGGTGTCGATGTTGCTGACCCGCTGGCGATCACCGCCAATGTCGAATTTCACATCCCTCTCGATCACTCGATCCATATAGCTGCGGGCCTCTTGATAGCCATCGGCCAGCTCGACGGTGTAGCCCTCGGCGCGAAATCCGGCCAAATATTCGGGGCGGTACGGCTCCAACTCGGACAAATCCCACGGGCCAAGCGCGTCAGTAAAGCGTTTTGGCAAGGATTTTGAAGCCAGCACCAACACGTCATCGAAAAAACGCGCCACGCGCCCCGAAACCGAACGCCAGCGGACTTTTTGCACCTGTTGCTGCACCCTTTTGCCGTCCCGCATGACGGTGTGTGTTTCATAATAAACCGTGCCGCGTTGGCCGGAATAGCGGCTTTTGGTGTCGGCGTCATAGGTCCAATAAGGCACGTAAATACCTTGCAATTTCCGCCCCTTACGGGCATATTGCTTGACCCCGTTCGGGGCAAACCACAATCCGCCCAGCCAATCCCCCAAAGCGCCACGCGCCGCGCGTTCATCCATCGCAAAGGGCAAAAGCGCCTTTGGTTTGATTTGGCGCAGGGTGCCGGTGTCTGTGACCACGGGGGTGGCGCAAAACGGACACTCGGCGGCGTGGACTTCCGCGTCAAACTCGAATTTGGCAGCGCAATTGGGGCATTGCACGACACGGGTTTCCTCAATTTCGGCGTCGGGTAGGCGCGCATCAAGCGCGGTTCTGAAATCCAACTCGGCAATGGCCTGCAAGTGCTGGGTGCCATCGCCCTCGATCACCGCGTCATTGCCACAGTGATCGCAAATCAACTTGCCTTCGCCGGGCGCAAAGCGAAAGTCGGCCCCGCATTGATCACAGGGGAACCGATGCTCCATCGCGACATTGGGTGTCTGGTATGGATCGGGCGCATTGGCCATTGGTTTTACGCCCCGGGTGGTGGGGGTGGCATGATGGTGAACAGGGTTGCCAGCTCATCAATATCATTGGCGGTTTTCCAGCCGTCTTGGCCGGCTGCCCAAACCAGTGTTTCGCGTGTTAAGGAGCCATCCATTAACATGCGCCCCATGTCGGCGCGCGAATACGGCCCCTTGGTGTTCGCACCCTCGGCAACATGCCACACTTTTTCAACAGGTGTCGGTGGGGGTGGAGGCGGTGTG
>Ga0209345_10000814_pt1 | contig 40088 bp, 36 predicted proteins | sample Cruoilmetagenom7_FD_187294 | JGI IMG/M metagenome (GOLD analysis project Ga0209345, IMG submission 187294) | Oil polluted marine microbial communities from Coal Oil Point, Santa Barbara, California, USA - Sample 7 (SPAdes) (version 2) | ecosystem: Environmental > Aquatic > Marine > Oil seeps ...
TGCGACCTCCTCAACCACCGGTGCCGGGGCTGGCTCGGGCTCTGGCGTGATCGCAGCCGGTTCCGGCTCCGGGGCTGGTTCGGGCTCTGGCGTGACCGCAGCCGGTTCCGGCTCCGGGGTCGGCTCGGGTTCTGGGGCAACCACCGCGGGCGCTTCGGTCGCGGGGTCCTCTGGCGCGATTTCACCAGTATCGACGGCGTCGGCTTCGGGTGCCGCCTCCGCGACAGGCTCTTTCTTCTTGCGCGGCGCCCGGGTGCGTTTGGGCTTTACGGGCTCCGCCTCGGCGGCGAAGGCGTCCGTTTCTGCTGCGACCGCGTCGGGCTCGGCTTCAGTCGCCTTCGGCTCGGGCTTTTTGCGGGGCTTGCGTGTGCGCTTGGGCTTGGGCTTTTCCTCGGCCTCGGGCGCAGCCTCGGCAGTGGGTTCGTCGGCTTGCTCTGCGGGTTTCGCATCCGCCTCGGGGGCGGCCTCTTCGCTTACAGCGCCATTTTCACCGTTTTCGCCATTCTCATCCTGACCATTACCGCCGGATTTGGACCGCCGGCGCCGCCGACGACGGCGCTTTTTCGGCTTGTCGCCATCCTCATTGCCGTTGGTGGCCTCATCATTGGTGGCCTTGGTGTCCGCCTCAGCCTCGTCCGCCGCCACATCCGCTGTGACCTCGTCTTCGGGGTCATCCATCAACGAGCTGTTAGCCGAGACAAATTGCGGCACAACCATTTCGGGCACGGCGCGGGTTGCGGTCTTGAATTTCTCAAGCGTGAAATCAGGGCTGACAAGCATCGGGTCGCCCTCGATGCGCACCGACAGACCATAGCGGGTTTCGATCCCGGCCACATGCTCGCGCTTCTGGTTCATCAGATAGTTGGCAATGCCCACCGGACATTTCACCAGAACCTCGCGCGAGCGGCGGCGCACGCCCTCTTCTTCGATCTGACGCAGGATCGACAGCGCAAGGTTGTCATCCGAGCGGATAAGACCGGTGCCGTGACAGGCCGGGCACGGCTGGGTCGTGGCCTCGATCATGCCGGGGCGCAGACGCTGGCGCGACATTTCCATCAGGCCAAAGCCGGAAATCCGGCCAACCTGAATGCGCGCGCGGTCGGTCTTGAGCTTGTCTTTCATGCGCTTTTCGACGGCCGTGTTGTTGCGACGCTCGTCCATGTCGATAAAGTCGATGACGATCAGACCGGCCAGATCGCGCAGCCGCAGTTGGCGGGCGACCTCATCGGCGGCCTCAAGGTTGGTCTTGGTCGCGGTGTCCTCGATCGAGCCTTCCTTGGTGGCACGACCAGAATTGACGTCGATGGCGACAAGCGCCTCGGTCACGCCGATCACGATATAGCCGCCGGATTTGAGCTGCACCGTGGGGTTGAACATGCCCGAGAGATAGGATTCGACCTGATGGCGGGCGAAAAGCGGCTGTTGGTCGACGTAGTGTTTCACGTTCTTGGCATGGGACGGCATGATCATTTTCATGAAGTCCTTGGCGATGCGATAGCCGCGCTCGCCTTCCACCAGAACCTCGTCGATCTCGCGGTTGTACAAGTCGCGGATCGAGCGTTTGATCAGATCGCCCTCTTCGTAAATCTTGGCGGGCGCGATGGATTTCAGCGTCAGTTCGCGGATCTGCTCCCAGAGCCGCTGAAGATATTCGTAATCGCGCTTGATTTCGGCCTTGGTGCGTTTGGCCCCGGCAGTGCGCACGATAAGACCAGCGCCGGTCGGCACGTCGATCTCATTGGCGATTTCCTTGAGCTTCTTGCGATCCACCGCATTGGTGATCTTGCGGCTGATCCCGCCGCCACGTGCGGTGTTGGGCATCAACACACAATAGCGACCGGCAAGGCTAAGGTATGTGGTCAGCGCCGCGCCCTTGTTGCCGCGCTCTTCCTTGACGACCTGCACCAGAAGGATCTGGCGCACCTTGACCACTTCCTGGATCTTGTAGCGGCGCGGGCGCGGTTTGCGCACCGGGCGGATATCTTCGCTGTCGTCTTCGTCGGCAACTGATTCGATCTCGGCATCGCGCGATGAGTGATCGCGGGCTTTCTCGCCGCTGTCCTCGTCGTCGCCATCATCATCGCCGACTTCGCTCTCGCTGGCCTGATCGGCTGCGGGCGCGGTGTCTTGGGTTTCGGTGACGTCCGGGGCCTCTGCGGTATCGCCGTCCGGCTCTTCCACGGGGGTTTCGTGAACCCGCTCCATCGGCGAAGAGCCCTCTTCGCCCTCGCCCTCAAGGTCGATGGTTTCCATGCCGGAAATCTCGGCATTCACCACCGCATCATCGGATTTGGTGGTCTCTGCCTTGCTGCGCGACCGCGAGCGCGACCGGGTGCGGCGCTTGGGCTTTTCGTCTTCTTCTTTTTGCGCCTCGGCATAGGCACGTTCTTCTTCCATCAGGGCCTCGCGGTCAGCGACCGGGATCTGATAGTAATCGGGATGAATTTCCGAGAAGGCAAGAAAGCCGTGGCGATTGCCGCCATAATCAATGAACGCCGCCTGAAGCGACGGTTCGACCCGTGTAACCTTTGCTAGATAGATATTGCCAGCAAGTTGGCGTTTATTTTCGGATTCAAAATCAAATTCCTCAACCTTGTTTCCGTCGACCACCACAACGCGGGTTTCTTCCGCGTGGGTGGCATCAATGAGCATTTTCTTAGCCATGTTTTCCGTTTGCATCGTGGCGCACCCACCTGCCCCGGAGGGGCGGCGCGTAGCGGGCGATGTCTGATAAGGGCGATAGCGCGTGCGCAGCCAAGGGGCCCTGTATCGGCCCCGGCTTTGACGTTTTGATGTGTCGCGCGCTGCATCGCGGTTCTTTTACTCCGGCACCTGTTGGGGTGCCAATTCAGGGCCTGACCAACCTGGCATTCAGGGATCAGGCGTGTATTTGGCCCCTTTACGAGGCCCAATCGGCCTATTGGGAACTGCGGGATATCATCCTAGGCACGCACCCAATAGCGAAACTCTCTCGGAGGTTGCATCACGATGCATGTCTCCATCCGGGTACACTAAAGCGTCACACAGAGGAATTACAATGGAGAAAATGCGATTCCGCGCGAATGAACGCTCAGAGATAATCCGAGCGTTGCAGCGCATATTTCGCCATTTTTTCATTCAGGGTGCGGCGCGGCAGGCAGAGTTCCTCCATCACTGCCGCGATCGACCCTTTGTGGCGGCGCATGGTGTTGTCGATCAGCATCCTCTCGAACGCCTCGACATATTCCTTGAGCGGCTTGCCCTCGGTGGTCATCACCGGCTGCATGTCCTGATGATCCGAGATCAGCAGCGAGGCGATGGTGCCGCTGCCCCGGCGCGATTGCAGCACCGCGCGCTCGGCGACGTTGAAAAGCTGGCGCACATTGCCCGGCCAAGGCGCCTGCAAAAGCTGGGTTGCCTCCTGCGCCGAAACCTGCGGCGCGTCGCAGCCATAATCATCGGCAAACTGATCGCTGAACCGGGTGAACAGCGTCAGGATATCTTCGCCCCGCTGGCGCAGCGGCGGCAGGGTGATGCGCAGCGACGCCAATCGGTAAAACAGATCAGGGCGAAGCGCGTCTTCACAGGTGCGCCCCTCGTCCTGCATGTTGGAAATCGCGACAATACGGGTTTCGGGCGGCGTGCCATCGTCATTGATGTGGGTCAGAAGACGGGCCTGCGCCGCCTCGGAGAGGGATTCGATATCCTCAAGCACGAGCGTGCCGCCGCGCGCCTCTTCGACCGCGGGCAACTGGGTGTCTTCGGGGTGCATCGGGCCGAACAGCCGCTTGATCAGCGCCTCTTCCTCGAACGCGGCGCAGGAGACGGTGACAAACTTTTTGCCCGCCCGTGCGCCGACCGCATGAAGCGCGTGCGCCACAAGGGTCTTGCCGGTGCCGGTCTCGCCCTCGATCAGAACGTGACCATCGGCCTGCCCCAGATCAAGAATATCCTCTTTCAGCCGCTCCATCGCCTGGCTGGTGCCGATCAGCTTTTTCATGAGCTGGCCACCATCCGACAACTCTTTGCGCAACGCGCGGCTATCAAGCGTCATGCGGCGCGCCTGCGTGGCCTTTTTGGCCAGTTCGGTCATGCGATCCGGGTTGAACGGCTTTTCCAGGAAATCAAACGCCCCGATGCGCATCGCCTCGACCGCCATCGGCACATCGCCATGCCCGGTGATCATGATCACCGGCAGGCTTGAATCCGCCCCCATCAGCTTTTTGAGGAACTGCATGCCATCCATGCCCGGCATCTTGATGTCGGTGACCACGATGCCCGGGTAATCCACCCCCAGCGATTTCAACGCCTCTTCGGCGCTTGGAAAGGCCTCGGTGTCATAGCCTGACAGGGCCAGCCACTGGCTGATCGACTGACGCATGTCTTTTTCGTCGTCAACAATCGCAATCTTCATCGCACTTGGCATTCTATATCACTCCGCTGCACGGGTCTTTTCCGGCTCTTGTTGCAAGATAGGTAGTTGCATTTCAAATACAGCCCCCCCATCAATCGCATTGCGCGCCGTAAGACGCCCGCCTAGGTCGTTTACGATACCCGATGAAATGGCAAGCCCCAAGCCGACCCCGTCACCGGGAAGCTTGGTTGTGTAAAACGGCTCGAAAATGTTCTCGAAGTTGACAATCCCGGTGCCATTGTCGCGCACCGTCAGGATCGCGGTTTCCCCGGCGGCCAACAGGATACCGATGGTGGCATCCTTGACGTTTTCGGTGGCATCCATGGCGTTGCGCAAGAGGTTGATCATGACCTGTTCCACGCGCACCCGATCGCCCATGATCATCACCGGTTCACTGGGCAGGGTGCGGTCGATCTTGATCTTGCGCAGACGTAGCTGCGGTTCCATCATCGCAAGCGCCGAGGCAAGCGCATCGCCCATGTTTACAGGCTCGAACGTGTCACCACTCCGGCGCGCATAGGACTTGAGCTGTTTGGTGATCGCGCCCATCCGCTCGATCAGATCGTCGATCCGCTGGAACGACGACAGCGCCTCATCCGGGCGGTTTCGGGTCAGCAAGAGCCGCGCGCCGGCCAGATAGGTTTTCATCGCCGCCAGGGGTTGGTTCAGCTCATGGCTAACCGCCGCCGACATCTCGCCCAGAGCCGCCAGTTTCGAGCTTTGCTGAAGCGTCTGTTCGGCCACGGCAAGGTTTTCCTGCACCCGCCGACGTTCGGCGATTTCCCGCTGGAGCCGGGCATTCAATGCGCGAAGCTCTGCCGATTCCCGCTGAAACAGGACCATGCGCACGGCAGTGCGCCGGTTCAGGAAATAAAATGCAAGCGCCAGAAGAATCGCAAAGCCCATGATTTCAAGCGCGAGATAGCCGTTTACCTTGTCGCGCACGGCCGCATAGGTGGTGAAACTGGCAATGCGCCAGCCGCGAAACGCCACCCGCCCCTCGACGCGCATCACCGCCTCGCCGCGCACATAGGCATCGGGGGGCAAGGCGGTCCAGTCGGCGGTGGCCTGAATGGCGCGCTGGATGGCGCTATTGGCGGGCTCGCGGCGCAGCGCGTCGGCCTCGGTCACACCGCGCCAGCGGGGTTCGGTTGCAAGGATGATCTGGCCCTCGCTATCGGTGACCATCACCGCATCGGAAATCCCCGCCCAGGCCCGTTCATATTTGCGCAGATCAACCTCGACCAGGATCACGCCAAGCACTTCGTTCTGCGTGTCGATCCGGCGCGAATAATAAAAGTTGTACTGCCCGGATTCCTGACGCAACACCTTGAAAACAGTATCTCTTGAGCGCAGGGCATCAACAAAATACGGCTCTTGCTTGAGCGACTTGCCAAGCGAACTGCGCTCGGTCGCGGCCACCGTGCGCCCGTCCTTGTCAAGCAGGGTCAAAGACGCGGCGCCGATCTCGCTCAGGAAGGAAATAAGCCGCTGCGTGGACTGGGCGTAATCATCGGTACTGAGCGCCCGAATAAGCGCCGGGTCACGCGCCAGAAGCTGGGGCACGATCGCGTTCTGGCGCAGCTCGCTCAGCAAGTTGCCGCTGTAAAGCACCAGCCGCAGCTCGGCGCGGTTGCGGGTGTTTTCGGTAAAGCGGTCGGTCAACAGGCGATTGGTCACCACCACCACCGACACCGCCAGCACCACAAGCGCCAAGAGCACAAGGCGCGCGCGCCAGCTTATGGTGCGCATCCGGGGGGGTGGGGTTTTGACCAATGAGCCGCTCATGAACTAAACTCTAGGCCGCACGGTCGGCTGCCTCAAGGTGTCCGGTCTCAGAGAGTCTGGCCACACTGCGGCGTCAGGCGTCGGCAAGCTGGTTCACAAGAGATGTAAACATCGCCGCGCCGTCGCTGCCACCGTGAAGCGGCTCTGCCATGCGTTCAGGATGCGGCATCATGCCAAGCACGCGACGGTTGTCAGACAGGATACCGGCAATGTCGCGGGCCGACCCGTTGGGATTGTCGTCATAGGTAAAGGCCACACGATCCTCTTTCTCAAGCCGATCAAGCGTGGCATCATCGGCAAAATAATTGCCATCATGGTGGGCAATCGGAACGGTCATGCTGCTGCCCGCAGCATAGCCTTGGGTAAAGGCACTATCGGCGGTCTTCACCGTAAGCGAGACCGGCTTGCAGATATATTTCAGCCCGGCATTGCGCAGCAGAACCCCAGGCAACAGCCCGGTTTCGGTCAGCACCTGAAAGCCGTTGCAGACGCCCAGGACATAACCGCCCTTTTGCGCGTGGCTGATCACCGACCGGCAGATCGGCGAATTGGCCGCAATCGCCCCGCAACGCAGGTAGTCGCCAAACGAAAACCCACCCGGAACGCCAATGATATCAACCCCTTGCGGAAGGTCCGTATCTTTGTGCCAGACCATCGACACCTGTGCCCCTGCCCGCTCAAAGGCGACGGCCAGATCACGGTCACAGTTGGATCCCGGGAAAACGATGATGGCCGCTTTCATGGCGCGCTCCTTAGCTTGAGAAATCTGTGATGACAGCTACGCCAGGCGGGGCTGCCTTGTCAAACGCCGCAAGCTCTGACGTCACCGCGCTGAGCGCGATGCGGCGGGTCACCAACGGGTTCAGGTCGACATGACCGCCCTCAATCAGGCTGAGCAGGCTGGGATAGCGCCAGCTCGGCATGCCGCGCGTGCCGTAAATCGCCAGCTGCCCGGAATAGACCACATCCATCGGAATCGGCATGGTCGCGTGATCGCCCGCAGGCATCCCCACCTGAACCAGCCGCCCGAGTTTGCGCAGGGATTTGAGCGCGCCGATGGTTGTGGCCGCAATGCCCAGGGCCTCAATCGCAAGATCGGCCCCGCCGCCGGTGATCTCTTTCACAACGCTCGCGGCATCGACCTGCGCCGCATTGACCACCGCATCGGCGCCAAGCGCCCTGGCATAGGCCAGTTTTTCGGGAACGATATCAACCACCACGACGCGCGCGCCAAGCGCTCGCCCCAGCAACAGCGCCGAAATCCCGACACCGCCACCCCCAAAAACCGCCAGCCATTCCCCCGGCCGCAGGGCCGCGCGCCCGGTCAGGGCGTGCCAGGCGGTTGTCACCCGACACCCCAGACCAGCGGCCAACTCGGGGCTGATCCCTGTCGGCAAGGCGGTCAGGTTGGCATCGGCAAAGGGCACGGCAATCTGTTCGGCAAAGGCGCCCGGAATGGTAAAGCCCGGCACCGCCTGATCTAGACAGATCGTCTGATGTCCGGCGGCGCAATCGGGGCAAGCGCCACAGGCCAGAATGAAGGGCGCAATAACCCGGTCGCCGATTTGCCAGCGAGTGGTGCCTTGACCGACGCCAATCACCTCGCCGCAAAATTCATGGCCCGGCGTATGCGGCAGCGCCACATCAGGATCGGCCCCGACCCAGGCATGCCAGTCAGAGCGGCAAACGCCACAGGCCAGAACCTTGAGAACCACGCCACCCTTGGGGGCTTCAGGATCGGGCACGTCAACGATTTCAAGCGGTTCCCGCCAGGCCGTCAGCCGGGCGGCCCGCATCAGCCCAGCTCCACCGAGTAGCTTTCGATCACGGTATTGGCCAGAAGCTTGTCACACATATCGGTGACGGCTTTGCGGGCCTCGGCCTCGTCGGTCTCGGCCAGATCAAGCTCGATCACTTTGCCCTGGCGAACGCCGTTCACCCCGTCAAAGCCCAAGGACCCAAGCGCGTGGCGCACGGCCTCGCCCTGCGGATCGAGAACCCCGGTTTTCAACATGACATGCACGCGTGCTTTCATGGCGTCTTTCCTATGTGGTCTGGCGGCGCGTATCGCGCCGGATGGTCATTGGGCGCAAAGCCGCGCCCTTAGTTGATAAGCGTCGGCCGCGCCATCGGGGTGGCCCCTTTGGGCATGACGCCAAGGCGGTTTGCCACCTCGGTATAGGCATCCGTGAGGCTACCCAGATCGCGGCGGAACACGTCCTTGTCAAGCTTGCGACCGGTTTCGATATCCCACAAACGACAGCTGTCGGGGCTGATCTCATCGGCAACGATCAGGCGCTGGAAATCGCCATCATAGACGCGGCCGACCTCAATCTTGAAATCCACCAGCTTGATGCCGATACCGAACATCACACCGGCCATGAAGTCATTGACCCGCAGCGCAAGGCTGAGGATATCATCCATGTCCTGCTGGCTCGCCCAGCCAAAGGCGGCGATATGCTCTTCTGTCACCAGAGGATCGCCAAGCGCATCATCCTTGAGGCAATATTCGACAATCGGGCGCGGCAGTTGCGTGCCCTCTTCGATGCCAAGCCGCTTGGCCATGGAGCCTGCGGCATAGTTGCGCACGATGATTTCAAGCGGCACGATTTCACAGGCGCGCACCAATTGTTCGCGCATATTGATCCGTTTAATGAAATGCGTCGGCACGCCGATCGTGTTGAGCCCGGTCATGAAATATTCCGAGAGCATGTTGTTGAGCACACCCTTGCCTTCGATAACCGCCTTCTTTTCGGCATTGAAAGCGGTGGCGTCATCCTTGAAATACTGAATGATCGTGCCGGGTTCTGGCCCTTCATAAAGGGTCTTTGCCTTGCCTTCGTAAATTTTCTTGCGCCGCGCCATGCCAACTCCGCCGGTTGGGTCAGAGGCCGAGTCCCCTGTACCGTTGCGTTCTCATAGTGCATGGGCGGCATTGTCGCAAGATCACGTTGGCCCCTTGCCCTTTGGCGCGCAGAATTGCATATCTTGATAGAGATTAATCCTTGGCTAATGGGGAATGGACCTATGACAACATTCGATGATCGCGAAAACGCGTTTGAAAATAAATTCGCCCATGACGAGGAAATGAAATTCCGCGCCGAGGCCCGCCGCAACAAGCTTTTGGGCCTCTGGGCGGCGGAACTTCTGGGCAAGACCGGCGATGATGCCGATGCCTATGCCAAAGAGGTCGTCAAGGCCGACTTTGAGGAGGCCGGCCACGAAGACGTGGTGCGCAAGGTCGCCGGCGATCTTGGTGATATCGCCGATGCCGATACGATCCGCGGCAAGATGAACGAATTGCTCAAGATCGCCAAAGATCAGCTGATGAAAGAAGCCTGAGAGCTTTTTCCCTGTGACACCAATCAAGGCGCGCCCCAGCAGGTGCGCCTTTTTCGTGCCAGAGTGAAATCCTGAGCCTCGGCCCAATCGGAACCAGCCTCACAATTGTCATGAGAAAAATGAGTTTGCGCCAGGCCGCCAATCGTGAGAGGACACCCGGCACACTTATCCAGGACACACCCATGACAAATGCCCTTTCCCAGATGCTGGCCGCGCGCGACTGGATCCTCGCCGATGGCGCCACCGGGACCAATCTTTTCAACATGGGCCTGCAATCGGGCGATGCCCCCGAGATGTGGAACGATGAGCATCCCGACCGGATCGAGCTTTTGTACAAACAGGCGGTCGATGCCGGCAGCGATCTTTTCCTGACCAATTCCTTTGGCGGCAACGCCGCCCGCCTCAAGCTGCACGGTGCCCAGAAACGCGCCCGCGAGCTGTCTCGCATTTCCGCAGAGATCGGCCGCGAGGTTGCCGATCGCTATGATCGCCCGGTGATCGTGGCCGGCTCTGTCGGCCCCACCGGCGAGATCATGGCGCCGATGGGCGCGCTGACCCATGAACTGGCGGTGGAAATCTTTCACGAACAGGCCGAGGGTCTGAAAGAAGGCGGGGCCGATGTGCTCTGGCTGGAAACCATTTCCGCGCCCGAAGAATACAAGGCCGCCGCCGAGGCCTTCAAACTGGCCGATATGCCATGGTGCGGCACGATGAGTTTTGACACCGCCGGGCGCACGATGATGGGCCTGACCTCGGCCGATATGGCCACGATGGTCGATAAGCTTGGCAACCCGCCGCTGGCATACGGCGCAAATTGCGGGGTTGGTGCGTCGGATCTGTTGCGCACCGTGCTTGGCTTTGTCGCCCAGGGCAGCGAGCGCCCGATCATTGCCAAGGGCAATGCCGGCATCCCGAAATATCATGACGGGCATATCCATTACGACGGCACGCCCGATCTGATGGCAGACTATGCGGTTCTGGCCCGCGATGCCGGGGCGACGATTATCGGCGGCTGCTGTGGCACCATGCCCGAGCATCTGTCGAAAATGCGCGAGGCCCTGGAAACCCGCCCGCGTGGCGAACGCCCGACGCTGGATCAGATCACCGATGCGCTTGGGGCGTTTTCCTCGGCGGCGGATGGCACCGGCGATGACACCCCCGCGCCGCGCCGCAATCGCCGCCGCCGCGCTTAGCAATTGGCTCTTCGCGCCCTTACGTGCGCGCCTCGCGAGGCGGGCTGTCAGGCCTGACGAGCCTCACCCGAAAAGCGACATTTGATCGCCCCGTTCAAACGGGCGATCAAACAGATCGGTGCGAAGCCCCGGCTGAAGCCCATTAAGCCCGAGCCGCGTCGCCGCGGCCTCGAATCGACGCGCGATAAGGCGCGCATAAACACCGCTGCCGCGCATGCGCCTGCCCCAATCGGCCTCATATACCTTGCCGCCGTGCATTTCGCGCACCCGGTTCATCACCCGGTTTACACGGTCGGGGTAATGCGCCGTCAGCCAGTCCTGAAACAACGGCGCCACCTCAAGCGGCAGCCGCAGCATGATCCAGCTCGCCGCATCCGCCCCCGCGTCGCGACCGGCGGCAAGCAGCGTCTCGATCTCATGATCCGTCAGCCCCGGAATAACCGGTGAGGTCATGATGCGCACCGGCACCCCCGCCCCGCTCAGTGCCTGGATCGTGGCCAACCGGCGCTTGGGCGACGGCGCCCGCGGCTCCAGCTTGCGCGCAAGATCCGCATCAAGCGAGGTCACCGAAACACCAACCCGCACCAGCCCCTGCGCCGCCATATCCGACAGAATATCGAGATCGCGCTCAATCAGCGTGCCCTTGGTCACAATTGCCACCGGGTGCCGGAACCGGCGCAAGACCTCAAGACAGGCGCGGGTGATCTCGCGCTTCTGCTCGATCGGCTGATAGGGGTCGGTATTGGTGCCAATCGCAATCGGGCGCGGCGCATAGCGCGGGTTGCGCAGCTCTGCATCCAACAGCGCCGCCGCATTGGGCCGCGCAATAAGCCGGGTCTCAAAATCCAACCCCGGCGATAGCCCAAGCCAGGCATGGCTCGGGCGGGCAAAGCAATAGATGCACCCATGCTCGCAACCGCGATAGGGATTGATCGACCGGTCAAACGGAAGATCAGGCGAGCGGTTATAGGTTATGATCCGGCGCGCGACCTCATCGCTGACATGGGTGCGCAGCGGTTGCTCTGTCGTCTCCTGCGCCCAGCCATCGGGCTCATAGCGCGTCTCGGTCGCCTCATAGCGACCGGCGAGATTGCTGCACGCCCCGCGAGCAGCGACCCGCAGGCCGGGCGATATCGATTCACTCTCGGACATGTGAAGTTTATGGAACATAAAGGGAACATATGCAACAGGCTTATATAGATCATGACAATTTCGACGTGGGGTGCTCCGCAATTTGTCGCTATAAGTCGGTTGCAGGACGGCCAGTGTCGTATTCCGGAAAGTGGACCCGCGACAAATTGTCGAAAGCTGCACAAGACACAAACACTCCGTGCCCCGCGCGCACAGCAATCTGAGGATTCCCGAAATGTCTGACCAAGAAGACGACATCATCCTGTCGGAGCTGGACAATGAAGAACTTGTTCAGCAGATGTTTGACGACCTTTACGACGGCCTCAAGGAAGAGATCGAGGAAGGCGTGAATATCCTTCTTGAGCGTGGCTGGCAGCCTTATCAGGTGCTGACCGAGGCACTTGTCGGTGGGATGACCATCGTTGGCAAGGACTTCCGCGACGGAATCCTCTTTGTCCCCGAGGTGCTCCTGGCCGCCAACGCAATGAAGGGCGGCATGGCCATCCTCAAACCGCTTCTGGCCGAAACCGGCGCCCCGCGCGTTGGCAAGATGGTGATCGGCACGGTCAAGGGCGACATTCACGACATCGGCAAGAACCTTGTCTCGATGATGATGGAAGGCGCGGGCTTTGAGGTTGTCGATCTCGGCATCAACAATCCGGTCGAGAATTACCTTGAGGCGCTCGAAACCGAAGAGCCCGACATCCTTGGCATGTCGGCGCTTTTGACCACCACGATGCCCTATATGAAGGTTGTGATCGACACGCTGATCGAACAGGGCAAGCGCGACGATTACGTGGTTCTGGTCGGTGGCGCGCCGCTGAACGAAGAATTCGGCAAGGCCATCGGCGCCGATGCCTATTGCCGCGATGCCGCCGTGGCCGTGGAAACCGCCAAGGATTTCATGGCGCGCAAACACAACAAGCTCGCCGCAGGCTAAGCTGCGCAGCCGCGTAAAAGCGTGACGGCCCGCGGTCATTTGCGGGCCGTATTCGCGAGAGGAGCCGCCATGACCAAGCCACCAAGCGATGACACCCTGACCCATAGCGGCCTTGAGGCACACCACGGCGGGCGCATCCTGCTGATTGCCTGCGGGGCCCTGGCGCATGAAATCCTGACGCTCAAACGGCTCAACGGCTGGGATCACATGGATCTGACCTGCCTGCCCGCCAAACTGCACCTCTACCCCGACAAGATCACCGAGGCGGTTGCAGAGGCGGTTGAAAACAATCGCGCCGCTTACGATCATATCTTTGTGGTCTATGCCGATTGCGGCACCGGTGGCCAGCTTGCGGCGAAATGCGCCGACCTCGGCGTCGAGATGATCGCAGGCCCGCATTGCTATTCTTTTTTCGAGGGCAATGATGCCTTCGCGGCACGTGGCGATGATGACATGCGGGCGTTTTTCCTGACCGATTTTCTGGTCCGCCAATTCGATGCTTTCGTGTGGAAACCGATGGGGCTTGATCGCCACCCCGAATTGCGTGACATGATTTTCGGCAATTACACCACGCTGATCTATCAAGCACAGACCGAAGACCCGGCGCTGCTCAGCAAGGCACGCGCCTGCGCAGACCGGCTTGGCCTCGCGTTTGAATACCGCTTTACCGGCTACGGTGACCTTAAGACATCACTTGAAAATCAGGCATCAAAGTACTGAAATATTTCATCTTTCCAAAAATACTCTGGGGAGTTTGAGGGGTGAAACCCCTCATCAAACCAAACCTGCGCGCCAACGGCGCACCGCCTGGTCACCCCCGTCAGGCCGCCTCACTCGCCACCAGACGAATCCGTTCGATCATCGCGCGAAGCCCGTTTGAGCGTTGCGCCGACAGGTGATCATTAAGCCCAAGCCGCCCAAGCTCGCCGGGCGCATCCACGGTCGTGACCTCACCCACTGGCAGGCCGTTGTATAACGCGCGCAGCACCGCGATCAGACCGCGCACGATCATCGCGTCGCTATCGCCCTCGAAACTGAACTTCCCCGCCTCGATACGCGGATGCAGCCAGACCTGACTGGCACAGCCCTCGACCTTGGTGGCGGGCACCTTCAACGCATCCTCAAGCCCCGGCATCGCCTTGCCATAATCAATGACATAGCGATAGCGGTCTTCCCAATCCTCCAGAAACTCGAAATCGGTAACAATCTCTTCAAAGGTCTCGGTGGCCATCGCATGCTCCTTCTTGCTTGCACCATGACCTAAGTGCCGCATTGATCAACGTCCAGTCCCAGCTTGCACCTTTTCAACCCTGCCCGGATAGGGTAACCGAAGGAAAAGATGTCAAAGGCGGTACTGATGCGCATCCTTCTAGCACTCACGGTGGTTTCTTCGATGGCTCTTGCGGGCTGTGGCGGTCTGCGCGACTCGCGGGTCAATCCGGCCAACTGGTTCGGCAAAAGCCAATCCCGCCCGGTCGCGGCGGCCTCGGCCGAAACCGTGAACCCGCTGATCCCTGAAGAGGAAGACAGTATCTTTCGTCGTAACAAGGCCGAGGTCTATGATGGCACGCCAGTGGATCAGATCACCGACCTTCGGATCGAGCGCACAAGCGACGGCGCCATCATCCGCGTCATCGGGCTCAGCGCGCATCAGGGCGCGTTCGACGTGCGTCTGGTCCCTGACGACAAGGACGAACGCCCGGTCAACGGGGTGCTGAGCTACAAACTGCTGGCGCTGCAACCGCAAACTCAGCCTCCGGGATCACAGCGCGCGCGCACCGTGCAGGCGGCCCAGTTCATCTCGACCCAGACCCTGGACCAGGCGCGCACCATCACCGTGACCGGCGCGCGCAACGCGCGCAGCAGCAGCCGCTAGACCCGGTTAAAGATCGACAACCGCGATCGCCTGGCCCTTGACCGCCAGTGCGATTTCGCCATCGCAAAGCCGCAGGGCATCGCGGCCAAACACATCAAGCCGCCAGCCCTGCAAGGCCGCCACATCGCGCTTGCCCGCCGCCATCAGGTCAAGATCGGCCGCCGACGCAATAAGCTTGGACGCCACCCCGTAATCTTCGGTCTTGGCCTTGAGCAACACCCGCAACAGATCGGCCAGCGCCGGGTTCACCTGTAGCTTGTCGGTGCTGCTGTCGACCTTCGGCGCCTTCTCGGGCGGGCAGGCCAGCCCGGCCTTGACCGCCGCCAGAATGCCATCGGCAATCTCGCCCTTGCGGGCCTCGCGCATCAAAAGACGCGAGCGCCCGAGATCCTGATGCGTCGCGGGCTTGGTCGAGGCCAGTTCGACCAGCGCATCATCCTTATAGACCCGGCTGCGCGGCACATCGCGCGATTGGGCAAACTCTTCGCGAAACCGCGCCAGTTCCCGCACCACTGCCAGGAATTTACCGGAAGAGTTACGTGTCTTGATCCGTTTCCAGGCCTCTTCGGGATCAACCCGATAGGTGCCCGGATTGGTCAGCACGCGCAACTCTTCGGCGACCCATTTGTCGCGCCCCGTGGTCTGAAGCTTTTTCGCAAGATATTCGTAGATGTCGCGCAGATGTGTCACATCGGCAAGCGCATAGGTTTTCTGCGCATCGCTCAGCGGGCGGCGCGACCAGTCGGTAAAGCGCGAGGTCTTGTCAACCGGCAGCTTGCAGATCTTGCGCACCAGCGTCTCGTATCCCGCCTGTTCACCAAAGCCACAGACCATCGCCGCGACCTGACTGTCAAACAGCGGGTCTGGGATCACCCCGGCATCGACATAGAAAATTTCCAGATCCTGCCGTGCGGCGTGAAACACCTTGACCACCGATGTGTCGCGAAACAGATCATAAAGCGGTTCAAGCGACATGCCCTCGACCAGCGGATCGACCAGAACGGCGCTATCCGGGTCGTCACTCTGCACCGCCAACTGCACGAGGCAGAGCTTGGAATAATAGGTGCGCTCGCGCAAAAACTCTGTGTCGACGGTGACATAATCGTGCTTTGCGGCCATGGCGCAATAGCTGGCCAGCTCTTCGGTCGTGGTGATGGTTTTCATACCGGGTGCTCTTGCTCTTTTCTGTGTGCCCTGCGGTGGTCCGGGCGCGGTATAGGTCAGATTGCGACGAGATGGAATGCCCCGCACCGTCAGGTCACACTCAGGGCAGGAAAATCGGGGTACGATCCCCCGCCGCAAAGCGCCGCAATACGGCCGGATAAAGAATATGTTCCTGCGTCAGAACCCGCGCGGCCAGCGTTTCGGGCGTATCATCGCTCAGGACCGGCACGCGCGCCTGTCCAAGGATCGGGCCCTCATCAAGTTCTGCGGTGACCTCATGCACACTACAACCGACCTCGGCCTCACCCGCCGCAAGCGCACGGGCGTGGGTGTGCAACCCGCGATATTTGGGCAAAAGCGAGGGGTGGATATTAAGCATCCTGCCCTCCCAGGGCACCACAAATCCCGCCGTCAGCACACGCATAAAGCCCGCAAGGCAAATCAGGTCGATGGCGTAGGGCACAAGCCGTGCAGCGATCTCTGCCTCGAAGGCGGCGCGGTCGCCTTTAAAGGGGCGGTGATCGACCACTTCGGTCGCGATCCCCTGCCCCTTGGCCCAGTCAATCCCGCCCGCATCGGCGCGGTTCGAGAGCACAAGCGCCGGGCGCGCCGGATGATCGCCGGTCATATCCGCCACCAGGCTGCGCATGTTCGAGCCACCACCCGAAAGAAAAATCGCGACGCGTTTGCTCACAGCAAGGCGCCTGTGTAGCTCACTGTGCCATCGCCGCGCGTGACATGGCCGATCTCGCAGACGGTTTCGCCCGCAGCTTCCAGCGCCGATTTCACCTCGGGCGCGCGCGCCGGATCGGCGACCACGATCATGCCAAGGCCCGAATTGAAGGTCTTGAGCAATTCAGCCTCGGCCATGCCGCCGGTTTCGGCCAGCCAGCGGAACACCGGCGGCAAATCCCAGGCCCCAAGATCGACCGTCGCCGCCAGCCCGTCGGGCAGAACGCGCGGCAGGTTCTCGGTCACACCGCCGCCGGTGATATGGGCCATCCCCTTGACCCCGCCCTGTTTCATCGCGCCCAGAACCGAGCGCACATAAAGCCGCGTCGGCGTCAGCAGTGCCGCGCCAAGGCTGCCCGTCGCCCAGGGACAGTCATCACCCCAGCCAAGGCCCGACATCTCGACGATGCGGCGCACAAGGCTATAGCCGTTGGAATGCACGCCGTCGCTCGCGAGCCCCAAGAGAACATCACCCTCGGCAATATCGCGCGGCAAGTCCTGCCCGCGCTCCATCGCGCCGACGGCAAAGCCGGCAAGGTCAAAATCGCCCTTGGGGTACATGCCCGGCATTTCCGCCGTCTCGCCACCAATCAGGGCACAGCCCGAGCCTTCGCAGCCCCGCGCAATGCCTTCGATAATGCGCGCGGCCTGATCAAGCTCTAGCTTACCGGTGGCAAAATAGTCGAGAAAGAAAAGCGGCTCGGCCCCCTGACAGATCAGGTCATTGACGCACATCGCTACCAAATCGACGCCGACACCGTCGACATGCCCGGTATCAATCGCGATCCGAAGCTTGGTGCCGACACCATCCGTCGCCGCGACCAGAATCGGGTCGTCATAGCCCGCCGCCTTGAGATCGAACAGCCCGCCGAACCCGCCAAGCCCCGACATCACACCGGAGCGCTGCGTGCGTTTGGCGGCGGGTTTGATCCGCTCGACAAGCGCGTTGCCCGCATCAATATCCACACCGGCATCGGCGTAGGTTATACCCGTCTTTTTATCGGTCATGACTGTGCTCCGTCTTTCGCTTTGCCCCGGTTAGACCATCGGCCGGGCCTTCGCAATGTGAAAGCCTTGACGCCCCGCGCGCCAGCTTTTACGAGGGCACTCAGGTCGGGCCTGTAGCTCAATTGGTTAGAGCAGAGCGCTCATAACGCTTTGGTTGGGGGTTCGAGTCCCTCCGGGCCTACCATTTACCTTAACTTTGGGCCGTAAATCGCTGTTTTTATGCCATTTACCGGATGCACCCACTTGATCGCCCAAGAAAAAGGGGGGCACGAGGCCCCCCAGTGTCACGGATCGGGTGGATTTTTTACCGCCCGATTGTTTTTCGCCTGTATCCCGATCCGCGTTCAGGGCGAGCGCACCCGCCCCAGAACTTGTTGCGTTTGCCGAAGGCTTAGCTGCACCCGCTTGTCGAACCGCAGGTGTTGCATTTCATGCAGGTGCCGTTGCGCACCAGCGTGTAGTTGCCGCATTCGCCGCAGGCCTCGCCCTCATAACCCTGCAGGCGGGCCTTGGTGCGCGCATCCATGGCAACCGTGCCGGATGCCATCGCCGTGGTGGTGGTCGCCACGGTCGCGGTCATTGATCCCGGCGACGTGGCCGGCACCAGGGTTTCCAGCGCGCTGACCGGGTCCATCGCATTGTTGACAGCGCGGGCCATGTTCTGCCCACCGTTCAGCACGATTAGCTCTTGCGGCAGACGCTTGCGCAGATAGCCGGTCGAGCTGATCTGCTTGAGCACTTCAAGCGACCGGCTGGCGGCATCGCCACTCATTTCCGAGACGTTCGACACGCCCTCTTCTTCACCTCGCCCAAGGTCGTCAAAGCTTGCGCCTTCGGGTTTGACATGCGCCAGATCGGTGCGGTCAAGATAGCTTACCGCCAGTTCGCGGAAGATATAGTCGAGGATCGAGGTGGCATTCTTGATGCTGTCATTGCCCTGCACCATGCCGGCCGGTTCGAACTTGGTGAAGGTAAAGGCATCGACGAATTCCTCAAGCGGCACGCCGTACTGAAGGCCAACCGACACGGCGATGGCGAAATTGTTCATCATCGCGCGGAAGCCGGCCCCCTCTTTGTGCATGTCGATGAAGATTTCACCAAGGTTGCCGTCTTCATATTCGCCGGTGCGCAGATAGACCTTGTGACCGCCAACAATCGCCTTTTGGGTATAGCCCTTGCGACGCCCCGGAAGCTTTTCGCGGTGCGATTTCTGGATTTCCTTGACGATGATCTTTTCAACGATCTTTTCGGCCAGAACACCGGCTTTTTCCTGCGCCGATCCGCTTTCAAGGATCTCTGCGGCGTCCTCATCATCCTCGACAAGCGCAGCGGCCAAAGGCTGACTTAGTTTCGAGCCGTCGCGATAGAGCGCGTTGGCCTTGACCCCAAGCGACCAGCTTAGCTCGTAGGCTTTCTGACAATCCTCAATGGTGGCGTCATTGGCCATGTTGATGGTCTTGGAAATCGCGCCCGAGATAAACGACTGGGCCGCGGCCATCATGGTGATATGGCTGTTAACCGACAGATAACGCTTGCCTTTCTTACCGCAGGCATTGGCGCAATCGAAGACATGGTAATGTTCAGGCGCAAGGTGCGGCGCGCCCTCAAGGGTCATCGAGCCGCAGACATGATCATTGGCCGCCTCGATGTCCTTTTTCGAATAGCCAAGATGAGCCAGCAAATCAAAGGTCGGGTTGTTGAGCTGCTCGGCCGGGATGCCCAGAACATTGGTGCAGAACTCAAGCCCAAGCGTCCATTGATTGAACACAAAACGGATATCAAAGGCCGAACCAAGAGCCGCGTCAACCTTGGCCAGTTCATTGGCGCCAAAACCATGCCCCACAAGCGAGGTGTGGTTGATCCCCGGCGCATTGCCGATGGTGCCGTGACCGACGGCATAGCTGACGATCTCTTCGATCTGCGCCGAGCCATAACCAAGCTTTTCAAGCGCGGCAGGCACCGATTGGTTGATGATTTTGAAATAGCCGCCACCGGCCAGTTTCTTGAACTTCACCAGGGCAAAGTCAGGCTCAATCCCGGTGGTGTCGCAATCCATCACAAGACCGATGGTGCCGGTCGGGGCAATCACGGATGTCTGCGCATTTCTAAACCCATGCTTTTCGCCAAGCTTGAGCGCCTCATCCCAGCTTGCCATCGCCAGATCGACAAGGCGGGTGTCGGGGCAATTGCTCAGGTCGAGCGGCACCGGCTTGACGGCAAGGCCTTCATAGCCCTCGGTCGCGCCATAGGCGGCGTTGCGGTGATTGCGGATCACGCGCAGCATGTGGTTTTGGTTGCGTTTGTAGCCCGGAAAGGCGCCAAGCTCGCCGGCCATTTCGGCGCTTGTGGCATAGGCAACGCCGGTCATGACGGCTGTCAGGGCACCACAAAGCGCGCGGCCTTCATCGCTGTCATAGCCAAGGCCCATATTCATCAGCAAGCCGCCGATATTGGCATAGCCAAGACCAAGGGTGCGGAAATCATAAGAGCGCTGCGCGATTTCCTTGGAGGGGAATTGCGCCATGGTCACCGAGATTTCCAGTGTCACGGTCCAAAGCCGCGAGGCGTGGACATAGGCGTCGGCGTCAAATTTTCCGTCGCCAAAGAACTTCAACAGGTTCATCGAGGCGAGGTTACAGGCTGTATCGTCAAGGAACATATATTCCGAGCACGGGTTCGAGCCGCGAATCTCGCCGTCTTCGGGGCATGTATGCCAGGCGTTGACGGTGTCGTGATACTGAATGCCCGGATCGGCGCAGGCCCATGCGGCATGACCCACGTCTTCCCAGAGGTCGCGCGCCTTGATGGTCTTGGCGACGCTGCCATCGGTGCGGTTGAGAAGCGCCCAGTCGGCATCCTCCTTGACCGCCTTGAGGAAGGCATCGGTCACCCGGATCGAGTTGTTCGAATTCTGGCCCGACACGCTTGCATAGGCCTCAGAATCCCAATCGGTGTCATAGGTCGGGAATTCGATGCTCTCATAGCCCTGCTTGGCGTAATCCAGCACGCGCTTGACGTAAGTCTCGGGGATCGCGACCTTTTTGGCGCCGCGGATCGCGGATTTGAGCTGTTCGTTTTTCTTGGGATCAACCGAATCCTCGCTGCTGCCATCCCAGGCGCGGATCGCGGCAAAGATTTCGTTGAGCTTTTCCTCGTGCATCTTCGAGCCGGCAACGATGCTGGCGACTTTCTGCTCTTCTTTCACCTTCCAGTTGATAAATTCCTGAATATCGGGGTGGTCGGCATCGCAGATCACCATCTTGGCCGCACGACGCGTGGTGCCGCCCGATTTGATCGCGCCCGCCGCGCGGTCACCGATTTTCAGAAACCCCATCAGCCCCGAGGATTTACCACCGCCCGACAGCTTTTCACCCGCGGCGCGCAGGCTTGAAAAGTTGGTGCCGGTGCCTGAGCCGTATTTGAACAGACGCGCCTCGCGCACCCAGAGATCCATGATGCCGCCATCGCCGACAAGATCATCGGCCACCGACTGAATGAAACAAGCGTGCGGTTGCGGGTGCTCATAGGCGCTCTTGGATTTGGTCAGCTTGCCGGATTGGAAATCAACATAATAGTGACCCTGGCCGGGACCGTCGATGCCATAGGCCCAATGCAGACCGGTGTTGAACCACTGCGGGCTGTTCGGGGCGGCCATCTGATTGGCCAACATGAACCGCATCTCGTCATAATAGGCGCTCGCGTCGGCCTCGGTGGTGAAATAGCCACCCTTCCAGCCCCAATAGGCCCAGGCCCCGGCGAGCCGGTCGAACACTTGCTTGGCACTGGTTTCACCAGTGGTTTCAACGCCGTCCTCTGCGGGCATCGAGCGCCACAGGAATTCCGGAACATCCTTTTCCCTGACCTTCTTGAGGCGCGTCGGCACGCCGGCCTTGCGGAAATATTTCTGGGCAATGACGTCGCTCGCCACCTGGCTCCAGCCTGCGGGCACTTCGACATCGTCGAGGCGGAACACCGTGGTGCCATCCGGATTGCGGATTTCTGAGCTGGTGGTCACAAAGTTCAACGCCGCATATGCGTCGGTCCCGGAGGTGGTGAATTTTCTTTCGATCTTCATATCGACTGCCCCATGTTCAGCAATTTTCTGTTCGGCCTAAGCCATTTTTTTCCGCCCGCTCGACACGATAGGCACAATGATATCCCCTTCGCTTGCGCCCGACGCGCCGCGAAGAATATGCCCTGTACCGAGTCTGGCTATCTGGTGGATTTTACTCCCCGCCGGGCCTGACCACTATATGTTGTGTTCTTGCACCCTGCTGACACAAACTGGCGTATTCACCCATAGTTGGTCAACGACATTTTTCACCTTTTTTTAACAAAAATCGTTTGACTATGAGCAAGATCACATTGCCGGGTCACGCCCGCGTGATTCATTCCAGAGTTGTCCACAGGCCAGCCCCTGTCTCGCCCCAAGAAGAAGCCTTGTTCTTCGGCTGACTTAGCGGGCACAGTTGAAAAATCACTGAAAGATCGAGCGGGATTCGGAACTGACCACAACCGGGATCTTGCTGCGATGCGGCAGTACCGGGCATGCGCGACACCCTTAGGTTGCTGCCCCAGGTCAAAGTGACCTGCACGCAACACCCCCTGGCTTTGATCATCGCCAATAGCAATAACCGCCCACTCGAAAGATGGACGATCCAAGCCGTCTAACATGGGATTTTGTGGTCGGGGCGGAGAGATTCGAACTCACGACCCCCTGTTCCCAAAACAGGTGCGCTACCAGGCTGCGCTACGCCCCGACTTGAGCGCGTATCTAAAGGCGATTCCTGCGATTGAAAAGCCCTAACTGACCGCTCCTGAATTTATCCGTCGCAGGGCCAGGCCGCCGTCTCCTGGGCAAAGCTCGGGTGGCGCATCTGCCAGCCTTCGCGAATGCCGATCTTGCTGGCCAGACCACCATTGATTTCCAGAACTGCAAAAATGTTGTTTCCGCCCATGATCGGGGTTTCATCATGCGGCTGTGCATTGCTGTGCACTTTTGCGACAGTGCCGGTTTTGTCCAAAAAGATCATGTCGAGCGGGATAAGGGTGTTCTTCATCCAGAATCCAACCCGCTGCGGGTGCGGATAGACAAACAGCATGCCCGCACTTTTCGACAGGGTTTCCCGGTTCATCAGGCCCTGCGCGCGCTCGGCCTTGTCATCGGCAACCTCGACACGAAACCGCGCCATGCCCGCATCGCTGCGGAAAATCACCGCATCTTCGCGACAGTCCTCGGCCGAGGCCATCGCCCCCGCAAAGGCCAGAACACCCGCCGTTACAAGTCCGACGCCTTTATTGCCATTTCCCATCCGCACACCTCAGTTGCCATTCGGCCCCTTTTACCCTCAATCACGCGGATGGCCAATGCCTCACCGGGTTGTAAATCGGCCAAACCCGAGCGATGCAGCACTTCTATGTGAACAAACACGTCCTCATCGCGCCCAAAGGTGTTGGCAAACCCAAATCCCTTGCCCTTGTCGAACCATTTGACGCGCGCTGGTTCAAGCGGTGCCGCGCGAATGATTTCGGGGTCAATGTCATCAAAATCGGCCAGCCCGCCCGTCTCTGAGACATCAGGCGGCTCGATCAGATGGACTGTAACCGCCTGACGGCCGCGCTCAGTGCTTTGCACGTCAAGTTCAACGGCGGCACGATCGGCCACCGAGCTTTGGCCAAAATTCCTCAGAACATTAGCATGCAGCAATATATCAGGGCCGCCCTCGTCGGCGACTACAAACCCAAACCCTTTGACCGGGTCGAACCACTTAACACGGCCTCTTACTCTGCGAATATCTTCGTTTTCTGTGGTCACGTTGTCCTACCTAACAGTCTTCATCCCCAAGACTGTGTTAACACTTGCGTTATAACGCCCTCCTCATGCAAGCCAAAAATAATCTTACTTTTCAGCATATTGCATTTCACGTGACGTGAAATTCATGGATTCAGACGTTGGATTTCCCAAGTTCCACCCGGAGTTTCGGTGCGCCAAACAAAGCGATCATGAAGGCGGAATGCCCCATCTGCCCAGAATTCAATCTCAACCGGTGCGATTCTGAAACCTCCCCAAAAGGGTGGGCGTGACGGGTTCGGTCCTTTTTGCGCGGTGATCCTGGCCACCTTCGCCATCAGGGTTGCGCGCGAATCCAGCGGCTTGGACTGATCCGAGGCCCAGGCCCCAAGGCGGCTCTTGAGCGAGCGCGATGCGTAATAGGCATCCGCCTTTGCGCCCTCTTCACGCACCACCGGCCCGCGAATGCGGATCTGGCGGCGGAGCGATTTCCAGTGCAGCACCATCGCGGCCTGTCCGTTCCCGGCAAGCTCTGTGCCTTTGGCGCTGTTGTAATTGGTGTAAAAGACAAACCCGTCTTCGGCGATTTCCTTGAGCAGAACCATGCGCACATTGGGAAGCCCGCTTGCGTCAACCGTGGCCAGAGCGACAGCATTGGGATCGTTCAATTCAGAGGATTCGGCCTCGGCCAGCCAGCGGCGGGCGATCTCGAACGGGGTGTCGCCTGCAAAAATTCCGTCTCGTTGCATGGTAATGATCTTCTCTTCTATAGGATACCCGTGACACTGGCCTCGCGCATCGTGCCGAAAATACCCATTGTTGCGGGTCTCTGCCCAAGTGGAGGGACGCGGCCCTTGATGCAATCCCGCCTATCGCCTAAAGGACAGATAACGCAGAATTGGGCCGGGGGCTGGGAATGTCAAATAATCTGATGGCGGGGAAACGCGGGCTTATCATGGGTCTTGCCAATGATAAATCAATTGCCTGGGGCATCGCCAAAGCCTGTGCCGACGCGGGCGCCGAACTTGCCTTTTCTTATCAGGGGGATGCGCTCAAGAAGCGGGTTGATCCGCTCGCCGCTCAACTTGGCTCGGATGTTGTTCTGCCCTGTGATGTCGGCGACATGGCCTCGGTTGATGCGCTGTTTACCGAGTTGGAAAAACGCTGGGGCACGCTTGATTTCGTGGTCCATGCCATTGGATTTTCCGACAAGAGCGAATTGCGCGGGCGTTATGTCGACACCAGTCGCGACAATTTCATGATGACGATGGATATCTCGGTTTATTCCTTTACCGCCGTGATGCAGCGCGCCGAGAAAATGATGACCGCAGGGGCAAGTGCTCTGACCCTGACCTATTATGGCGCCGAGCAGGTGATGCCGCATTACAATGTGATGGGCGTCGCCAAGGCCGCGCTTGAGGCCAGTGTAAAGTATCTGGCCGAGGATCTCGGCAAGGACGGTATCCGCGTCAACGCCATCAGCGCAGGCCCGATCAAGACGCTGGCCGCCAGCGGCATCGGCGATTTCCGCTATATCCTGAAATGGAACGAGCTCAACTCACCGCTGCGCCGCAATGTGACGATTGACGATGTGGGGCGCTCTGCGCTCTATCTGCTGTCGGATCTCGGCAGCGGTGTGACCGGCGAAAACCTGCATGTGGATGCGGGCTATCATATTGTCGGCATGAAAGCAGTTGACGCGCCTGACATCGACGCGACCTGAGCGCGCAGGGCCCCGTGATGACCTGGCTCGATCTTCTGGCATTCAATGCGGTTCTGGCCGCGGCCCTGCTCAGCCCCGGACCGGCGCTGTTGTTTGCCCTGCGCACCGCGCTTGCGGATGGGCGCGCCTCGGGGATTGCGGCGGGTCTGGGGCTAGGCGCGGTTGCGGCGGGCTGGACGCTGGCGGCACTACTTGGGCTTGAGGCGGTGTTTACGGTCTTTCCCTGGGCCTATGCCCTGCTCAAGACCGCCGGGGCGATCTACCTCCTCTACATCGCCTTTGCCACATGGCGCGGCGCCAAAGACGTGGTTGGCCCCTCGGCCCGGCCACGCGGCCGGGCGTTCGTTGATGGCGCGCTGATCAACCTTGGCAACCCAAAGTCGGTTTTATTCGCCGCCTCGGTGCTTGTCGTGATATTCCCCAAGGGGCTTGGCGTGGGCGATATCGCGTTGATTGTCGCCAATCATGCGCTGGTCGAATGGTTGTTTTACGGGGTCTTCGCCCTGTTGCTTTCGGGGGCCTCGGCGCGCCGGGCTTATCTTGGCACCAAGCCGGTGATTGATCGCGGAGCGGCGCTTTTGATGGGCGCCTTGGGATTGAAACTTTTACTGGACAGGTGACAGAGATGAGCGATTGGCTTCCACACGAAAAGGGCTTTCACGTCAGCTGGGATCAGCTTCACCGCGACGCCCGCGCCCTTGCATGGCGCTTGCAGAACGTCGCCCCCGAGGGCGGCTGGCGCGCGGTCGTGGCGATCACCCGTGGCGGCATGGCGCCCGCAATGATCGTGGCCCGCGAGCTTGATATTCGCATCGTCGACACGATCAGCGTCAAATCCTACGATAACCAGACCCAGAGCGAGCCGCGCGTGATCAAATCCCCGGACAGCGAGATTGTCGGCGATGGAACTGGCGTGCTGATCGTCGATGACCTTGTCGATACCGGCCGCACCCTGGAAGTGGTACGCGAGCATATGCCAAAGGCGCATGTGGCCACGGTCTATGCCAAGCCGATGGGCCGCGCGCAGGTCGAGACCTTTGTCACCGAAGTGAGTCAGGACACCTGGATTTTCTTTCCCTGGGATATGGCTTTGCAATACGTTGAGCCTTACCGTGGCACATAACCGCGCGGCTCTTCGCGCCCTTGCGTGCGCGCCTCGCGAAGCGGGCTGAGAGGCCCGAAGAGCACCCCGCTATCCGGAGATGAAATATGTCCCTGCCCCGCACTGCCTGCACCTTCAGCCCGCCCGTGATGGAGGCGCGTCGCTGGCTTGACGGGGTAGACTTTCCGCCCGATCGCCCGCTGATTAACGTGAGCCAGGCCGCCCCGGTCGAGCCTCCGCCCGAGGCCCTGCGCCAAGTGGTGGCCGAGGCCGCGCTCAGCCGTCCCGAGGCGCATCTTTATGGCCCGGTCCTTGGCCTGCCCGAGCTGCGCCAAGAAGTGGCGCAGCAGTGGAGCGCCTCTTACGGTGGCACGCTTGCGGCCGAGAATGTCGCCATCACTTCGGGCTGCAATCAGGCGTTTTGCGCGGCGATCACCGCGCTTTGCGGCGAAGGCGACGAGGTGATCGTGCCGACGCCCTGGTATTTCAACCACAAGATGTGGCTCGACATGGCCGGTGTGCGCTCGGTTCCTTTGCCCGCCGGGGCCGAATTTCTGCCTGATCCGGATCAGGCCGCCCGCCTTATCACCCCGCGCACCCGCGCCATCGTTCTGGTGACCCCTAACAACCCCGGCGGGGTCGAATATCCGGCGGACCTTCTGCGCGCGTTTTTCGAGCTTGCGCGGTCCTGTGGCATCGCCCTGATCGTCGATGAAACCTATCGCGATTTTGATGCACGCCCCGGTGCGCCGCATGATCTTTTCCACGATCCCGACTGGCATGATACGCTTATTCAGCTGTATTCGTTCTCCAAGGCCTATCGCCTGACCGGGCATCGCGTCGGGGCCATGGTCGCAAGCCCCACACGCCTTGCCGAGGCGGAAAAGTTTCTCGATACCGTCACCATCTGCCCCAATCAGCTTGGCCAGATCGCGGCCCTCTGGGGGATGCAGAACCTGGGCCAGTGGCTTGCGGGCGAGCGCGCCGAAATTTTGGACCGGCGCGCCGCGATTCATGACAATATGCCGGCGCTGCTGGCGCAGGGCTGGCGGCTTCTGGGCTGTGGCGCCTATTTTGCCTATATGGCGCATCCGTTCGCCCTGCCCTCGGATCAGCTTGCGCCGAAACTGGTTCGCGAGGCCGGTATCCTGCTCTTGCCCGGCACGATGTTTCAACCCGAGGATCACGCGTCAGGGCAACGCGAACTGCGCGTGGCCTTTGCCAATCTCGACCGGCCCGGGATCGCCACCTTGTTTGAACGGCTGGCAGCCCTACGCTGGCCTCTTGCCCCGGCGGGTGTCAACGCGTAGACAGTCGCGCAAGCGCGGTTTCAGACAAGACGTACAGGGGGTCACATGGCGGGCAACGGCATCACGAAAACACTGGTCTGGATCCTGATGGGCCTGTTGATCATCGGGCTTGGCGGCTTTGGGGCGACCAACCTGTCGGGCCATGTCCGCAGCATCGGCGCCGTCGGCAAGACCGATATCGACGTCACCACCTATGCCACCGCCCTGCAAAACGAAATTCGCGCGCTTGAGGCCGAACGCGGCGAAGCCATAAGCTTTGCCCGCGCCCAGGCCCTCGGGGTTGATCAGCAGGTTTTGTCACGGCTTGTCTCGGCTGCGGCGCTGGAAAATGAAACCGACCGCGTCGGCATTTCCATCGGCGATGAGAACCTGCGCGACCAGATCGTCGATATCCCCGCCTTTCAGGGCCTCGACGGCACGTTTGACCGCGAGGCCTATGCCTTTGCCCTGCAACAGGCGGGCATGAATGAGGCCAGCTTTGAGGATAATATCCGCTCCGAGACCGCCCGCACCCTGTTGCAGGCGGCGGTGGTGTCGGGCGTTCAGGTGCCCACCTCCTACATGGATGCCATGCTTAGCTATCTGTCAGAGCGGCGCAGCCTTGCCTTTGCAACCCTTGATCGCAGCGATCTTGCGACCGGCCTTCCGGTGCCCTCCGAAGAGGACCTGAAAACCTATCATCAGGGTCACCTACCCGATTTCACCACACCGGAAACCAAAAAGATCACTTATGCCTGGATCACCCCGACGATGATTCTGGACACGGTCGAGGTGGATGAGACCACGCTGCGCGAGGCCTATGGCGACCGCAGTTCGGAATTCAACCGGCCCGAACGCCGTCTGGTCGAGCGCCTGATTTTTTCCGATACCGAAGCAGCGCAAGCCGCGATGAAACGCATCGACGATGGCGTGATGTTTGAAATGCTGGTGTCCGAACGTGGCCTTGAACTGGCCGATATCGACATGGGCGATGTCTCGGCTGCCGATCTCGGGCCTGCGGCGGATGTGGTCTTTGGCGCCACTGCGGGCGAGGTGGTCGGCCCGGCCGAAACCGGCCTTGGCCCGGCGCTTTTCCGGGTGAATGCGGTGCTCGGCGCCGAAACCACCAGCTTTGAAGAGGCCAGACCGGAGCTGCGCGCCGCCCTTGCCGCCGACCGGGCACGCCGGGTGATTGATGCACAGATCGAAACGGTCGATGACCTTCTGGCCGGTGGCGCCACACTTGAAGAAATCGCCGATGAAACCGACCTTGTGCTTGGCCAGATCGACTGGCACCCTGGCCTGAGCGAAGATATTGCCGCCTATGACGCGTTTCGCACCGCCGCCGCCGATGTGACCGACGGCGATTATCCCGCCGTTGCCAAGCTTGAGGATGATGGCATTTTCGCGATCCGGCTCGATGCCATCGAAGAGCCGCGCATTCAGCCGCTGGAAGACGTGCGCGACGCCGTGGTGCAGGGCTGGCGGGCGCAGGCCACGATCGAGGCGCTGCGCAGCCAGGTCGAGGGCCAGGTGACAGACTTGCAGGCCGGCGCGTCGTTTGACGATCTCGGGCTTGAGGCGACAGTGGTCGATGACCTCACGCGCCGCAGCTATCAGGCCGACGCCCCTGCCGAATTCATCGAAACCGTGTTCGGCATGGAAAAGGGCGAGGTCCGCGTGATCGAAGGCGCCGGGCGTCTGTTTGTTCTCAGGCTCGACGATATCCTGCCCCCTGCACAAGAGGATGAAGACCTTCAGCGCCTGCGCGAGGCCCTGCGCGATCAGGTCGCTGCGGATCTGAGCCAGGATCTCTTTCAGGTGCTGGCCGATGACATTCGCAACCGCGCCGGTGTGACCCTTGATCAGGCCGCGATGAACGCAGTGCATTCCAATTTCAACTAAGGATCTCGTGCCTTGGATCTGACCCCTTCGTTTTCCGACTTTGCCCGCGCCTATGAGGCCGGTAAAAACCAGGTCGTGCATGCCCGCCTGGCCGCCGATCTCGACACACCGGTGAGCTTGATGCTCAAGCTGACGGGGGCGGCGCGCGATGCCTTCATGCTTGAATCGGTGACGGGTGGCGAAGTGCGCGGGCGCTATTCGATCATCGGCATGAAGCCCGATCTGATCTGGCAATGTCACGGCACCACCAGCCGGATCAACCGTCAGGCGCGCTTTGACGTAGACAGTTTTGAGGATCAAAAGGGTGATCCGCTCGCCAATCTGCGCGCGCTGATAGCCGAAAGCCAGATTGATCTGCCCGAGGATCTTCCGGCCTCAAGTGCCGGGCTGTTCGGCTATCTTGGCTATGACATGATCCGTCTGGTCGAACATCTGCCGGATGTGAACCCCGATCCGCTCGGGCTTCCGGATGCGGTGATGTTGCGCCCTTCGGTGGTGGCGGTGCTTGACGGCGTCAAGGGCGAGGTGACCGTCGTCGCCCCCGCCTGGGTCAGTTCCGGGCAATCGGCCAAGGCCGCCTATGCGCAGGCCGCCGAGCGGGTGATGGACGCGATGCGCGATCTTGACCGCGCCCTGCCACAGGCCAGCCGCACCCTTGGCGAGGCCCGTGAAGACGCCCCTCCGATGTCGAATTTCACCCGCGAGGGTTACAAAGCCGCCGTGGAAAAGGCCAAGGATTACATCCGCGCCGGTGATATCTTTCAGGTGGTGCCGAGCCAACGCTGGACCCAGGATTTCCGCCAGCCGCCGTTTTCCCTCTATCGCAGTCTGCGGCGCACCAACCCCTCGCCTTTCATGTTCTATTTCAATTTCGGCGGTTTTCAGGTGGTCGGCGCCAGCCCCGAAATCCTTGTTCGGGTGTTTGGCAACGAGGTCACCGTGCGCCCGATTGCGGGCACCCGCCCGCGCGGCGCCACCCCGGTCGAGGATCGCGCGCTTGAGGCCGATCTTCTGGCCGACAAGAAAGAGCTGGCCGAGCATCTGATGCTGCTTGATCTGGGCCGCAACGACGCCGGTCGCGTCAGCAAGATCGGCAGCGTGCGCCCGACCGAGCAATTCATCATAGAGCGCTATAGCCACGTGATGCATATCGTCTCGAACGTGGTGGGCGAACTGGCCGAGGATCAGGATGCGCTTTCGGCGCTTCTGGCGGGTCTGCCTGCGGGCACGGTCTCGGGGGCGCCAAAGGTCCGCGCCATGCAGATCATCGACGAGCTTGAGCCGGAAAAACGCGGCGTCTATGGCGGCGGGGTCGGCTATTTCAGCTCGGGCGGCGATATGGATGTCTGTATCGCGCTGCGCACGGCGGTGGTGAAGGATGAAAAGCTTTATATTCAGGCCGGTGGCGGCGTTGTCTATGACAGCGATCCTGAGGCCGAATATATGGAAACAGTCCATAAATCCAATGCCATACGGCGCGCGGCGGCGGATGCGGCGCGGTTTTCCAAGGATGGCAATAGCTAGGGCGGTTTGACAAAGATCAAGGCACAGGAGGCTTGACAGGCATAAGTCTGACAGATCACATTCATTTATCAGAATGTAATCGGAGAGGACTTGACCATGTTTCCTATTACCCGACTTTCACGCCTTGCTGCCCCTGGCCTTGTTGCCCTGGCACTGGCGTTCAGCCCGCAAATCGGCGCCGCCGAAACCGCGCTTGAGCTTCAGACACCCGTTGTCGCGGCGGATCTGAGCAAAAGCAAACAGACCACCCCCGGTCTTTATATCACCGCCGCCGATGCGGGGCCTGTGCTGGCCGATCACCCCAACATGGCGCTGATCGACGTGCGCCCCCCATCCGAGACCATGTTGATTGGTTATGCAACGCAGGCGGCGGCTAATATCCCGTCCAAATTCGTCGATCCCGGCCTGGCCTTTGACCCGAAAAAGGGCGTCTACAAGATGATCGACAACCCCGATTTCGTGGCCGGGGTGCAGGCTTGGCTTGCCAGCGATGCCGCCTCGGGCGTCGACACCCTTCTCATCATGTGCCGCTCTGGCTCGCGCAGCGCAGCGGCGATTGAAAAGCTGGTCAAGGCCCGGGTCGATGTCACGCTTTACAATGTCGTTGACGGGTTTGAGGGCGACAAGGATGACACGGGCGCGCGCACGGTGAATGGCTGGCGCAATGCGGGCCTGCCCTGGACCTATAAGGTACGCGAAGGCCTCTGGCCCGGCCAGAACTGAGGCTTGCAGGCGCGCGCGCGCTCAGGCATCACAGGGGCCATGACCCGGCTGATCCTGTTCAATAAACCTTTCGGCGTGTTGTCGCAGTTCACCGACCGCGGCACCGCCGAGAGCGCGCGCGCCACGCTTTCGGATTTCATTGATATCCCTAAGGTCTATCCCGCTGGGCGGCTTGATCGCGACAGCGAAGGGCTATTGTTGCTGACCGACGACGGGAAACTTCAAGCTCGGATCGCAAACCCACGTTTCAAAACAGAAAAAACCTATTTGGTTCAAGTCGAGGGCCTGCCGGATGAGGCCACCCTTGCGGCGCTGCGCGAGGGTGTCACCCTCAAGGACGGCCCGACCCGACCCGCAGAGGTGACCCGCATCGCGCCGCCCGAACTCTGGGCGCGCACGCCGCCTGTGCGCTATCGCAAATCGGTGCCCGATTGCTGGTTGTCGATCACCATATCAGAGGGCCGCAATCGTCAGGTGCGCCGGATGACAGCCCATATTGGCCACCCCACCCTGCGCCTTGTGCGGTGGCGGATTGGCGAATGGTCGCTTGATGGCATCGCGCCGGGGTCTTGGCGCGATGCCTGAGCGGCCTCAGTATTTGCCAATGTCGAAATTGGTGATCTCGTCCAAAACCTTACCGGCCTTGTCGATCGCCTTGAGATCAACCGTATAACGATTGCCACGCCCCCCCGAACAGGGCGGCAGGTAACCGGGGCTGGCATAATCGCCGCTGGAACGCGCCGCTTTGATCACCCGCGCCCCGCCGGGCAATTTCTCACTCATCCCCGGCACCGCAGGCAGATCGGTCGTCGCGCCCCGTACCGGATAGGCAATCGTGCCATGGCCGCCATTGCGCGACAGCGGGCCATAGGATTTGTCGTTGAAATAGGCCACGATCCAGACCGCCCCCTGGGGAATGCCCGAGACGCGCATCGGCGGGGTGCTGCCCTTGCCGCCATGCAGCTTGCATTGTTGCCCCGCAGGTCAACGCAATGGTTTTCATCTGTCGCTCCTTGTACCTCACCAAAAGAATAGGGTCAGTCTGACCGACTCACGCGCCTGGATCAAGCCCCGCGAGGCCGCCTGTAAGGGCGGATGAGCGCCCTATTCGGCCAATAGAATGGCCGAGACAGGCGCAAGCGCGACACTGGTGGCACGGTCCTGCAACCCCCAGAGCAACAGCGCGCTGATCGTGTCGGCGCGCAAACGGCCAAGCATGATCACGCCCGCCTCCTCTTGGCCGGCCTTGAACGCAGCCTGATCGAGAAAGCGGCGGATCACGCTGGCATCTTGCCCCTTGGCATCGAAATCGCGAAACACGCTGGCCGAGGGCACGCCTTCGCGCGCCATAAGTTTCTGCGCGGTGTTCAACCCCTTGGGATGCATCACAAGCCCATGTCCGGTCTCAAGCAGGATCGGCGCAAGCTGTTCGGTGGCGGCGCGGGTCGATTGCAGGCCGGTGCCGGTGCCTTCCATGATGGCAACCGCATGCGGCACCGCCTCAAGATAGACCTGCATGGCCACTTCGGTATCGGTCGCACTTGCCCCCTCTGGCAGATCGGCAAGTGCCAGCACCTCAAAGCCGGCCGCCTTGTAGCGCGCCGCCGCATCCGTCGCGCCGGGCCAATTGGCATCAACCGCGAAACTCAACGGATAGGGAAAGCTTTGCAGCGCCTCAAGGCCGATCGGGCTTGTGCCATCGTCCACGAGGACAATCGCCATAAGCGGCTTGGCCTCGGGGTTTTCGAAGGCGACCGCATTGGCCACAAGCGCGCCGGGGGCATCTTGTGACGGCTCGGCCTCGGCGGGATCTTCGGCACCGGCCTGGGCTGCGGGCACGTCAGACTCCGGGCTATCCGCGATGGCCGGCAAACGGTTGGTGGTCACGCCTTCGGCGCGATTGGTGATCGTGCCGGCCGCTGGCAGGGTCTTGGCGGGCTCTTCGCCAGCCTGCTCAGCCGCCTGCGGGGCTGCATCCTCAATCGGCTCGGGCGTGGCCTCGGCCATAGGTGTCACATCCTGCGCGGCCTCTTCGGGCGCGGCGGCCTCGGCGGTTTTGGGCAACGTCTCTGTCCCTGCCGCTGGCCCGGCCTCTGGCGCGGCATCCTCTGACACATCCTTGAGTGCGGCGCCGAGACCTGCGCTGTCTTCGCCGGGGTCGGGTGGCGCGGGCTGGGCCGGGTCGGTGGAAATCGACAGGCCCTGTTCGTCAAACGGCGCCGCGGGCGCGGCGGCTTGCGGGCTTGGCAAAACCGGGCTGTCGGTGTCAACGCTGACCCCGACACCACTCTCGCCCGCGACCGGGGCCTGCCCCAGCCCCTCGGCACCGCCGGTAACCGGCGGGCTTGCGGGCGCGGTATCAACGCCGCTGAGCGCCGAGAGATCATCGGGCTCGGGGGCCGCGACCTGCGAGGCATCGCTTGCTTCGGGGCTTGGCTCGGCCTCGGGGAGATCGGCCTTGGTGTCATCCCGGTTAAGATCGAATTCCGACCCGGCCGGCACATCAACGCTTGTCGCCTCGGGCGCACCTGCGCCCGGTACATCAGTCAACACCGACACTGTGCCCAACACCAGGGTCGAAACCATGGTTCCCGTGATCATACCTGCCAAAATTCCGCGTGCCACTGCGATTGCCCCCGTTTTTGCCTTTTTCCCGGCCTACCGCCTCTTGACGGTGCCGCGCAAGCCTGAACAAGTATACCGCGACCGAGGCCCCGGCCTCCAGCCCCCTTTGCACAAGGAACGGCACAATGCTGCTATTGATAGATAACTATGACAGTTTCACCTATAATCTGGTCCATTACGTGGGCGAGTTGGGGGCAAAAACCGTTGTAAAACGCAACGATACCCTCAATGTGCAAGAGGCAATGGCGATGCACCCCTCGGGTATCCTGCTCTCGCCCGGCCCGTGTGATCCCGATCAGGCAGGAATTTGCCTGCCCCTGGCGCTGGCCGCCGCCGAGGCGGGGATTCCACTGTTCGGTGTCTGCCTTGGCCATCAGACCATCGGCCAGGCCTTTGGTGGCAAGGTGGTGCGCCATTCCGAGATCGTGCATGGCAAGATGGGGCACATTCATCACACTGGCCAGGGCGTATTCACGGGCCTGCCCTCGCCGTTCGAGGCGACGCGCTATCACTCGCTGGTGGTCGAACGCGCCAGCCTGCCCGAGTGCCTTGAGGTAACCGCAGAACTGAGCGACGGCACGATCATGGGGCTGCAACACCGCGAGCTGCCAATTCACGGTGTTCAGTTTCACCCGGAATCAATCGCCTCGCAGCACGGCCATGCCCTTTTGAAAAATTTCATCGATATGATGAAGGTGTCGGCATGAGCGACCGCCTGAAGCCATTGATCGGGGCCGCGGCTGACCGCGCCCTGACCCGCGACGAGGCGGAAGAGGCGTTTCAGATCCTGTTCGAGGGCGAGGCCACGCCAAGCCAGATCGGCGGCTTGTTGATGGCGCTGCGCACGCGCGGCGAGACGGTGGATGAATACGCCGCCGCCGCCGCCGTGATGCGCGCCAAGTGCAATGCGGTTACCGCCCCCGAAGGCGCCATGGATATCGTCGGCACCGGCGGGGATGGCAAGGGCACGCTCAATATCTCGACCGCGACCGCCTTTGTTGTGGCAGGCGCCGGTGTGCCGGTCGCCAAGCATGGCAACCGCAACCTGTCGTCCAAATCCGGCGCCGCCGATGCGCTTGGCCAGATGGGCATCGACGTGATGGTTGGCGTGCCCGTGGTCGAGCGCGCGTTGCGCGAGGTCGGCATTGCCTTTATGATGGCCCCGATGCACCATCCGGCGATGGCCCATGTCGGGCCGGTCCGCACCGAGCTTGGGACGCGCACGATCTTTAACATCCTCGGGCCGCTGACCAACCCGGCAGGCGTCAAACGCCAACTCACAGGCGCGTTTTCACGCGACCTGATCCGCCCGATGGCCGAAACCCTGAAACAGCTTGGCGCGATCCGTGCCTGGCTTGTGCATGGCAGCGACGGCACCGACGAGTTGACAATCACCGGCCTGAGCTGGGTCGCGGCGCTTGAACAGGATGGCCAGATCCGCGAGGTTGAAGTACATCCCGAGGATTTCGGTCTTCCGGTGCATCCGTTCGAGGCGATCATCGGCGGCACCCCAGCCGAGAACGCCGCCGCAATGCGCGCGCTTCTGGACGGCAAGCCGGGGGCTTACCGCGACGCCGTCTTGCTGAACGCCGCCGCCGCCCTCGTGGTGGCGGACCATGCCCCGGACCTCAAGACCGGCGTGGAACAGGCCGCGACCAGCATCGACAGCGGTGCGGCACTGGCCAAAATCACCGCACTGGCAAACCTGACATCGGAGGCCAAATGACCACCCCTACCATTCTCGAAAAAATCAAAGCCTATAAACTTGAAGAAGTCGAAGCAGCCAAAGCCGAGCGCCCGATTGAAGATATCGAGACTCTGGCCAATGAGGCCCCCAAGGTGCGCCCCTTTGCCGAAGCACTGTTGCAGGCGGGAAAACAGGGTTATGGGCTGATCGCCGAAATCAAAAAGGCCAGCCCGTCCAAGGGGTTGATCCGGCCCGACTTTGATCCAGCCGCCCTCGCAGAGGCCTATGAGGCGGGCGGCGCGACCTGTCTTTCGGTGCTGACCGACACGCCAAGTTTTCAAGGCGCCCCCGAGTACCTCAAAGAGGCGCGGGCGGCCTGTGAACTGCCGATCCTGCGCAAGGATTTCATCTATGATACCTATCAGGTCGCCGAGGCGCGCGCCTGGGGGGCCGATTGCATCTTGATCATCATGGCCAGCGTCAGTGACGCGCAGGCCTCCGAGCTTGAAGAGGCGGCGATGCACTGGGGCATGGATGCCCTGATCGAGGTGCATGACGAAGCAGAGCTTGAGCGTGCAAGCGCGCTCAAATCCAAGATGATCGGTATAAACAACCGTGATCTCAATACCTTCGAGACCACTCTTGATACGACGCGCAAACTGTCCAAGCTGGTGCCTGTTGACCGGATGATCGTCTGTGAAAGCGGTCTCGCGACCCCCGATGACCTTGCCGATATGGCACGTTATGGCGCTCGGGCTTTCCTGATTGGCGAAACCCTGATGCGCGCCGATGATGTGGCGGCGGCGACCCGCACCATCCTGGCCAACCCGCTGACCGCCGGGGGCATGTGATGCCGGGTGCGACGACATCGGGCCTTACGCATTTTGACGGCAAGGGCGATGCCCATATGGTGGATGTCTCCGACAAACCCGTCACATCGCGCGTGGCCGTGGCCGAAGGTCACATCAAAATGGCCAAAGAAACCTTTGATATCATTGCAGAAGGTCGCGCCAAGAAGGGCGATGTTTTATCGGTGGCACGGCTTGCCGGGATCATGGGGGCCAAGAAAACGCCCGATCTTATCCCGCTCTGTCATCCGCTTCCGATCACCAGGGTGGCGGTCGATCTGACGCTTGATCCGGACCTTCCGGGGGTGCGGATCGAAGGCACGGTAAAAACGACCGGCCAGACCGGTGTCGAAATGGAGGCCCTCACCGCCGTCAGCGTCACCGCCCTGACCGTCTATGACATGGCCAAGGCAGTGGACAAGGCGATGGAAATCGGCGGTATCCGCGTGACCCTGAAAGATGGCGGAAAATCAGGGCGGTACGAGACACAATGATTACCGTTGACGAAGCGCTTGAAAAACTGTTCACGCTGGTCGCTCCGCTTGAGAGCGAAGAAGTGCCGCTGGCCGAGGCGGTGGGCCGGGTTCTGGCACGCGACTTGGCCGCGCGCCGCGATCAGCCGCCCTTTGCGGCCTCGGCGATGGATGGCTATGGCGTGCGCGAGGATGAGGCGCAGCCCGGCGCGCGGCTCAAAGTGATTGGCGAGGCGGCGGCGGGGCATGGCTTTGACGGCGTGGTCAATCCCGGTCAGGCGGTGCGCATCTTTACCGGCGCGCCTCTGCCCGCGGGCGCCAGCCGCGTGATCATCCAGGAGGATGTAAGCCGCAGCGGTGATCAGATCACCCTGAACGATAATCTTGATCCCAAACCCCATATCCGGCCCAAGGGCTGTGATTTCGGGGTTGGCGAGGTGATGGGCGCGCCGCGCGTTCTGCGCCCTGCCGATATCGCGCTTCTGGCCTCGATGAACAACGCCACCGTGCCGGTGACACGACGACCCGTGGTGGCCCTTATTTCAACCGGCGATGAATTGGTGATGCCCGGCGAAACGCCGGGACCGGATCAGATCATTGCCTCGAATACCTTTGGTCTCAAGGCGCTGCTTGAGGGCCTTGGCGCCAGAGCGCGGATTTTGCCGATTGCGCGTGATAATATCCCCTCGCTTGAAACGGCCTTCGGGCTTGCGGCGGGGGCCGATCTTGTCGTGACCATTGGCGGGGCCTCGGTGGGCGATCATGATCTGGTCGGTCAGGTGGCGGGCCAGATGGGCATGGATCGCGCGTTCTACAAGGTGGCGATGCGGCCGGGAAAACCGTTGATGGCGGGGCGGATGAACGGCGCGGCGATGGTCGGTCTGCCGGGCAACCCGGTGTCGGCGATGGTCTGTGGCCAGGTGTTTTTGGCGCCGATGATCCGCGCGATGCTTGGGCTTGGCGCGCAACGCTCTTCGCGCCTCACAGCGCGCCTCGCAGCCCCTTTGCCACAAAACGGCCCGCGCGAGCATTACATGCGCGCGCGCCTTACCCCCGAGGGCCTTGTCGCCGAAACCCGACAGGACAGCTCGCTACTTAGCGTTCTGGCTGAGGCCGACGCGCTTTTGGTGCGCCCGGTGAACGACCCCGCCCGCGCGGTGGGTGATAAGGTCGAATACCTCCATTTTTAAAGTCCGGGCCAAGATGCTTGACACAAAACGGGAACATGCATAGAACAAAAGGAAACGCGGCAACCTGAGGGGCGTCCTATGCTGACCAAGAAACAGCTCGATCTTTTGCAATTCATCCATAAACGGGTGCAACGCGATGGCGTGCCACCCAGCTTTGATGAAATGAAGGAAGCGCTTGATCTCAGGTCGAAATCCGGCATTCACCGTCTGATCACCGCCTTGGAAGAGCGTGGCTTTATCCGCCGCTTGGCCCACCGGGCCCGCGCGCTTGAGATCGTCAAGCTGCCGGAAAGCCTTGGTGGCGAGGCGACCCATGGGTTTACCCCCCGCGTGATCGACGGCGATCGCCCGAGCGCACCACAGCCCGCCAATGCCCAGCCGGTTGAGGCGGCTTATGCGATCGAGCTTCCCGTGATGGGTCAGATTGCCGCCGGTGTTCCGATCGAGGCAATTGCCCATGCCAGCCACAGCGTGGCCGTACCTGGCGCGATGATTTCGGGCTCGGCTGAGCATTATGCGCTTGAGGTCAAAGGCGATTCGATGATCGACGCCGGGATCAATGACGGCGATGTGGTGATCATCCGCGAAACCTCGGTGGCCGATAATGGCGATATCGTCGTCGCCCTGATCGAGGATCAGGAAGCGACGCTCAAACGGTTTTTCCGCAGGGGCAACGCGATTGCGCTAGAGGCGGCAAACCCGGCCTATGAAACCCGTGTTCTGCCCGACGACAGGGTCAAGGTGCAGGGCCGTCTTGTCGGGTTGATCCGCAGTTATTGACGTCGTTGCGCGTTATTCCAGAGGCGCACGCCGGTGATCTCGCGCGCGCCTGTGACACGCAGCCCCTTATCGCTGTCGTAAAACGCCAGCGACCCGGTCGCGCGCAGGGTGGCGGGACTGATGATATCGCAGCCAAGGCCCGCAGGCACCGTTGTTTCGGGGTCTGAGGTCATGATCAGCAGCGTCGCGCCATCACAGGTGAGCGGCAGGCGCGCAGCAGCCTTGCCTTGAACAAGTTTGACCGCAAGCTTGTTCGGTAAATTGGCGGGCCAGCGGGCATAGGCCGCCTCCTGCCCGCTGGCGTCGCCATCGTTCTCAAGCCAGTTTTGCGCAACAAACCCGCCGCCGCGCGGCTTGTTCAATGCGCGGCCCTCTGTGGTCATCACCCCCACAAGCGAGCCGCTATCCGAGATCAGCATCACCGGGCGCTCGGCCCCGACCCAGAGCCAGGCCGCCAGCCCCATCGGGATGACGCCGACAAACCGCAACCGCCCCTGCCACAATACAATCAGTAGCGCGCCAAACGCCAGGGTCGGCAAGACCTCTGGCCCCGGCGCGGGCACAAGCGCACGCGCGCCGTCCAGCGATGCCACCCAATCCGAGACCGCCAGGATCCAGCGCAGGCCAAGCCCCATCGCCCATAGCGCGATCCAGTCAAGGCCAAGCGGCAAGAGACAGGCCGCCAGCACCGCCGCCGGCATCACCAGAGCGCCCATCAAGGGCACGCTGGCAAGGTTGGCGATCAACCCGTATTGCGCGAATTGGTTGAAATGTGCGGCCCCCACCGGCGCGGTCGCCGCCCCCGCCACGGCCGATGAAATCACCACCGTCAGAATGGGGCGCAGCCAGCGGGGCCCATTA
>Ga0209345_10000815_pt1 | contig 40015 bp, 64 predicted proteins | sample Cruoilmetagenom7_FD_187294 | JGI IMG/M metagenome (GOLD analysis project Ga0209345, IMG submission 187294) | Oil polluted marine microbial communities from Coal Oil Point, Santa Barbara, California, USA - Sample 7 (SPAdes) (version 2) | ecosystem: Environmental > Aquatic > Marine > Oil seeps ...
GTTAAGAGTCCCCTGTCGTCAAAAGCGACACTTCCCCCCCCACTATGCTAGCAATAGCCCATTAACAAATACAGTCATTCGATTTGGTTATTGCGCGCAATGCGCACCACCCGGATGCCTGGCGTGCCCGTCGCCTGGCCGCCTGGCAATGCCCTGGCAATTGTTCGCGTTATCCTGGCGCCTGGCGGCATGGTGTTATTACTTCTATATATAGGCGCGAACTATTAGCCTACTTATATAGTGTTATTTCTCTGTTATTGCTTGACGTGTGCGCGCATTGCACATATTCTTTGTATCAAGCAATACGAACGCGACTAGGCGCTACCCTAGATAGAAGGAGTAAGACACCATGTCAGATTCAAAACGCGCCACAATCAAAGCCACCCTTTCGCAAGGCCTAGTATCGGCTAACAAGGGGAACCCCTTTTGGTCAAAGGCGGACGCAATGAAGGCCTTTAACCTGTTTCACAATAACGCTACTAACAAAGGGGAATAGATCTAATGGAGATTGATATAACTACATTCTTTAATAGCATGTGCCCCTCTGATTTGTCCGCCAGTATTGCGGAAATAGGAAGCAATGCGGGCCCGGATACCTGGCAAGCGGCCAAAGATAAAACAGAGCAATATCTATTGCTTGATACCGACGAAAAGCGCACAGCTGCTATAGCCTACTTTTCAGAATTCGGCGCCTGGCATGATTTGGAAGAATGGCCTACCAGTGAATTAAACGCGCTTCTATTGCAAGACATTGCAGGGACTATGCGCGAGCTCTTGCCAAACTTTGGCGATAGTGCAAGCGCTTGGGACTGGGAGGAATATGAAAACCAGTGCCAAGCCGGCCAAGTATCTGGCGGGCTATTCCCTGGCGACAAAGGGCAAGTATATTTTTACCTCGGACACTAACCGCGACTAGGCGCACCCCTAGACAGGAGACCAACACCATGAAAACTACATTGACTAGCTATTATTTCGACATATCAAAGCCAGCGCAATTGCTGGACTATGAAAAACTTTGTCTCCGCATGCGGACAAGTAATATAGATTGCTTTGAATCACATGGGCAGGGATCACACTACCTGGCATGGGCCAAAGGCGGAATAGAGATAGAAATTGATACCGGGCACATATTCGGCAATCAATGGAATACCGCGCCTATACCTGGCCATTCTGAAAAAGGGCATAGGGTATTTGATTTCGCACTAGATGCATGCCTGCCAAACAAAAACATAAAGCGCGGGCACTATCTCGAGATCACCGACGACATGCGCGAGATACGGCGCAACACATTGACTTGTGGGTATTGTGGCCACCAGGAACCCGCGCAAAAGGGTAATGTATTTTGTGACAAATGTTGCGGTAGTGAATATTTAGAGTCGGACAATTACAAGCTATTGCGCCTATTGCCCGCGGAATCTACTTTTAATGGCGATCGGACGGAATTGTCCGAGGCGGAAAAGGCGCACATTCTGCCATTGATAGAAGCGGCCGCAAAAGAGGCGCGGGATAAACGCGCGGTAAAGTTGCGTCAATCTATAATCGACGGCCATCACAAAACAGTGCAAAACAGCGCAATTGAGCGAGACGGGCAATTGTGGCTAATCGACCACGGGCAAAGTATTGATAATTGGATTTATTACAAGCATACCGGCCGTTGGTGTTTTGGGTGGCGTGATCCCGTGCGAGAGGTCCCGGCGATAGTATGCGAATTCCCCTTTCCCTTTGATATCAAGCGCGCGAGCTAATAGGAGCAATTGCAATGCAAACATACAAAACAGACGGGCAGTATGATGTCACTTTGCAATGGATGCCTGGCAAGCATGGGGATTTTTACCGCGTGAAATATGGGGAAGATATCCGCGACACAATCAATTATTCGGACGCGTGCGAATATATAGGCCAAGCTCTAATGCACGCGTCCGCGTGCGCTGGCGAGTTTAACGAATACGGATAATTAGCAGTCCCACACTATAGCCCGTTTTTATAGCGGGCTATGTTGTGTCGTCTGGCACTAGCGGCCGCGCGCTACAGCGGAAATAGATCTGCCCGGAGATGCCCGGGAATGTGAGGTATTAAATGAATATAGGCTATGTGCTATATACGGGCCCGTCATTGATTGACGGAAAACCAATAGCAGTTATTGCCACAATGGCAAGCAACAATGAAAAAACCGGTCTACCAGGTAAACGTAATATGATTCAAACGTGGATTATACGCACGGACATTGAGCCACACACCGCGCAAAAAACAGGCGCTGATTTTTCAGTGTGCGGGGATTGTATGCATAGGCCAAAAAATGGCAATACGTGCTATGTAACGACGTTTCAGGCGCCTTTATCAGTTTATCGCGCCTATCATAGGGGCAGCTATTCAAACGACGTTAAACAGTTTTATAGCGACATTAAAAACAGGCGCGTCCGGTTTGGCGCCTATGGGGATCCCGCGGCCGCGCCTGCTAGCCTGTGGCAAACAATAGCGGACAATTGCGCCGGGCATTCTGGGTATACGCACCAATGGAATAGGCCAGATTTTGATAGGGCACTGCTTAACGTTGTTATGGCTTCCGTGGATAGTCCAGAAGAGGCGGAATTATCCGATTCTAGATATTTCCGCGTCAAAACGGCAGAATCTACCGCCCTACCTGGCGAAATAGAGTGCCTGTCGGATTCTCGCGGTATGCTGTGCGCGGATTGCCTTTTGTGTGATGGCGCCGGACGTGGAAAGGGGAAGTCTGTATATATTAACGTGCACGGATCCAAGGCAAACAATTTTAGCGCGGGCATTATCGCCAGCGCATAGGGTTATTTATGGTAGACAAACAAAACGATACAAAGCCTGGCAAAAAGCCGGGCTCTTTCTTGCACATCGATTGCACGCGCGAGGACAAAACAACGTGGGTGAATGCCGCGCGCGGGCAAAAGCTTGCCGCGTGGGTAATCGATGCGCTAAATGATGCCGCCAAAAAACAGGGGGATAGCGATTGACCAAGACAAAATCTCCTAGCCCGCGCTCAATTGTTGCACTACGCAAGCGCATACAAAAGAAAACGGGCGCGGGAATAACGGCCGGGCAGGATACTTGCGCCGACCTTTTGCACACTAGCAGACGGACCTGGCAACAATGGGAAACAGGCGCGCGCAAAATGCATCCCGCGTTCTGGGAATTGGTACGCCTAAAAGAAAGTGATTAATTGAAACTATTGGATAATGCGAGGTAGTAGCCTATGGCAATCTATAAATTAAATCTATGGTTATGGCCAGCACGATAGCGGCCGCCTATGGGGTGCGTTCCAGGGTAGGGTACTGGAAAAAACCGGAACACCCCACTGGAAAAAACCGGCAGCCCCTACTGGAAAAAACCGGCACGGGGGTGTAGAAAAAACCTGCAGTGCCCACTGGAAAAAACCGGCAACACCCCATAGAAAAAACCCGGCCGGGGTAGTGGAAAAAACCCAGACCAGGTACCGGAAAAAACCTGCAGTAGCTCTAGGCTTGGGCCGCGGCTCCGGTCTTTGGAGCATCGTCATCACCGGCTGGTTCTTCTGTCTGCTTGGGTTCTGGTTCCTTCTCCACCACCACTTCAGCATTGCGTATTTCCTTCATGCGCACCCACTCGCCGCCGACCAACACCTTGTTGCGCTGGTTGTCGTCGTGCAGCAGGTAAATCATGCCGCCATGGGGATCTGGTGTCAGCTCGATGGGGCCGATAGGCGTGATGGGTGTGGGGCGCAGCGAGTCCGTTGATGCCCAGCCGATGATGGGGAGCATGGAGTATTTCTCCGGTTCATCGACAGGCAGCACAGCAACTCGCAGTGCTGGGTTATGGTTTGCGATCATAGTGAACGCGACTTCGATAGATTTCTTGGTAGCCATGGGCTAGTCCTCGTTGGGTAGTTTGAATGGGTCAGTGTGCCGCGGTGGCAGTGATCCCGGTTCCTCGATGGGGTAGCCATCCACGCCTATCTGAGGCTTGGACAGCTGGTCGAGTCTGGTGCGCTGGTTGTGGTGAGACTCACACAGGGTGCGCAGATTATTGATGTCCAGGGACAGCTCCGGGTGCTCTCGCCTGGTCTTGATGTGGTCGACGTGCGGTGATGGCATGCCACGTTTCTTGCCGAGGCAGAGGCAACCGCACATTTGGCATCGGTAGTTGTCAATTTTCAGCCGCTGGGCGCGGATTTCCCGCCAGGGCTTGCTGGTGTAGAACGGGTCACCCCGTTTCTGGCTACGCCGGCTCACTGGTACGTCGCTTCTTGAGCAGTTCTATGTAATCCAATACCTCGGCCTTGACCCACATCAGCGTCCCGCAGGCGTCCCGTACGGGGCGTGGGAAGGCGTCGTCCAGATAACCCATGCGGTAGGTTTTCTTCCGCTCGTAGCCAAGCATGGTGGCCAGCTCGGTGCGATTGATGAGGATCTGTTCGACGTCCATGCCCTTCAACCCATTAAATCCATCTGCGCGTGTTCATATTGCTGGTCTGATATTGGCTTGAGGGTCACCACCACCTTCCCAGGTGGCTCCTTCGGGTGCATTCGGATTCGCAGGTCCAGAATCTGGGAGTCGTCATCGTAAATGCCGGCCGTGATTAACAAGCCTCGCTTGTCTCGCTTCGTGCCGAGCGCGTCCAGGAGGGCCTTTGCGTGGTTGTCGCAGTCTCTTCGCCGGTTACATGGCGGATACAGGTCCAGGGTGCAGGCCAGTGGTCCGGTGAGCTTGTGGGGTGTATCAGCTACCAGGCACTCATCGATCACCGTCTGACGATATTTCCTGCCCTTTTCCGAGATCAGGGTCCGGGGGCTCTTGCCTATGACGATGTGGCGCCAGTAGGTATTTGTGGTGGGCGGGAACGGCAGCTCCAGGATCATTTTCTGCTCCCAAGCTTGAGACCCTTGAAGATCGGGTCCTCGGGTGGCTTCTTGCGCTTTGGATGGTAGGCGCCCAGGGTCCACTCAGCAGTCAGCGAGCACATAGGCCTGGGGTTCTTGCTCCAGGGCACGATGGTCCATGGGTGCAACCGGCGGATCTCCTCGCGCTGCTCTGTGGTAATCATCACAGGTTCCCGAAGGTGTTGGGACCAGGATTGATCACCTGGGGAATCCCCTTCTCGTTGCACTTGAAGCGCTCCTCGGCGGCCTTGCTCAGGTTTGAGGGTATCGCTTTGATCTCACCCCCGCTGGCCAGAAACTTCTCAGTGAGCTGATCAATCTCAGCGCGGTCGATGTCGCATTGCTTCATTTGAATATCTCCTCTTGAGGGTTCTTGTAGAAACACTCGGCGCACTCACCGATCCACTTGAAGAATCGGTAGTCAGGGTTGAGCGCACGGCCACCCTTGGGTCCGGTGGTAGAAAACTCGCAGAACGGGCCAATCTTGAATTTGCCTGAGCTCAAGTGCTGGACCTTTACCAGCAGCAGGGTCACTGGTGCGCCGCAGTTGCATTGGGTAGGTTTCAGTGGCAGGTCGGTGGTTGTCATCCGGTGCCAGCCCAGGAGGTGTCGGTGAGATCTTCTTCGATGGACCTATCTCGTGTTTTATTCCCTGGTTGTTGCACAGGGCGCGTGGATAGAGATCCGCCAGATCCACCTCTGTCCTGCTGCCTGGACATCCAGCTTCCCAGGAACTTGCGCATGCCCTTGATAGTTTTCCGTTTGGTGGGGTTGTCCTGTAGCCACGACCTGGCTTTGAGCAGTTCCTGCCCGATGTCTACCGCTGGATAGGCGGCTTTCCAGTCGGGGATCATGTCCAGAGTGACACTGAAGGTCTCTCCGCTGGTGTTGTACTTGTTGGTCGGTAGGACCATGACTGTGGCCGGTTTTTCTTTCTCGTCACCGGGCTCCGAACTAGTGGTTTTATCACTGTCCCTATTACTGTTACTGTTACTGTTACTGTTTGGGGGAGGGTTACCCCTAACGTTTACCGTAACGTTTAGTGGAACGTTTGCCATAACCTTTGCGAAACCATCGCCTAAACCTTTCAAGTCCTCGTGTAGCCTAGCTTTCATCGATGTGTCTGGTATGTAGTCCCAGGCCTTGAGCAAGCCTTTCAGCACGTTGGGATTGGCCGGCTTGTTGTGCTTGAGAAACTTCGGAAAGTAGACAACTTGGAACGTTTCGTCGTACTCGAAAAGACCTTTGGCTAAACCCTCCCCGAAACCTTTGCGGTAACGTTTCAAGTCCCATCGTTTGTTGGCTGCAAGACCCTCAATGGAGGTGTGATACATGCCCAGTCCATTGGTCATTGGATTGGTGAAAAGGTGGAACCAGACCAGCTGACCATCATCGGACAGAGTGAAGAATTTCGGGTCGCTCCAGATGGTGACTTTCACACCTCTATGGATTACATCACCCATCAGCCGGCAGCCAGCTGTCGCGGGTAGATATCCTCCAGCGAGATTCGCTCACCCAGGCCATCGGCATAATCGATAAATCGATACGCGATGTCCGTGGGGATATCCCTTCGTCCTGACTCGTAGTGTGAAATGCGCGACTGGGCCTTGGCTTGTTCAATGCCAAGTGCAACCCCGAACTGACCTTGGGTAAGGCCATGTCGCTCCCTGAATTCTCTAAATTTAGTAGTGTCCATGCGGTGAGTATAAATACACTGCGTATTCCATGTCAATACATAGCGCATTCCAGTGCAGTGATAACCTTAGTCCCAGTCTTGTAATCCCGCCACAATTCCACACAGCACGTGTAGTCATTTCACTCATACCGCAAATTTTAATACGCTGCGTATTGACTTATTAAATACGCCGTGTATTCTTACTCCCGCTCCAACAGGAAAGGGGACACAACATGAACCAGCCACACCAAGTTAAACACCACCCAGCTGAGCCGCTGACTCTGGAGATATTTGCAGACGCTCCGTATGAATACATCTGCCCGGATGGCGAGATGTCCGAGCTTGCCGAGGTAGATCAGCAGCTTTCACTGCTTTACATAGCTCTGCGCCTCGCCTTGAAGGCAACTAGTGAGGAGTCTGATGCAGTCCTGGGATCCGCTGTTCGCCAAGTAGCAGAGCACCGCGGCGTGTACTGGGATGGCGAGAAGCTGATGCTGAAGGAGCGGTACTCATGAACCGCGGCCCTCGCAGAAGGCACAGCGTTCAGCCTCGGGTGAAGCCTCTATCGAGAACAGAGAGCGCCGCAATAATCATCATCGTGCTGGCCGTAGTGACAATCGTGCTGGCGCTAATCATAGGAGGACTCACCGCATGACTCGACATCAGCGGAACAAGGACGGCAGCTACAGCGTTACCGGTAATTTTTTGGGCCGGTGCCTGGTTGCTGAGGGGAACACTGTGGATAGCGCGCGTGACGCCTATGTATCGCTGATGTTCAGCACCCAGGAGCAGAGCAAGAAAGAGGTGAAACGCAATGTCGCAAGCTGAAGCAGTACAGGAAGATAAACCACGCGAGCGGCCAAGGGTCGAGGCCGGGTGGTACAAGGATCTGCCCAATGACGACTACCACGGCAGCCTGGGGTACAGCTCCAGCCAGCTGAAGAAACTGATCAAGCAGACACCGGCCCACTTGAAGCACAGCTTTAGTGAGTCGAACGATCCGACAGCAGCCATGCAGCTGGGTACCGCGGTGCACTCCATGGTCCTGGAGCCGGAGAACTTCGACAATGACGTGGCGGTAATGCCGGTGCTCAACTTGCGGACCAATGCAGGCAAGGAAGAGAAGGTCGAATTCATTGCCGCCAATAAAGGCAAGGCCATCATTACTGAGGCGGATCTCGACAAGGTCAATGCGATGGCAGCGTCGGTGCGGGCCCACCCCCTGGCAGGGATACTGATCCAGGACGTCGTGGTCGAGTCCTCGGTGTACTGGTGGTACCGGACAATGGATCCTGACGATGACACCAAATACAAAGCCATGCTCAAGGTCCGCCCCGATGCCATTTGCCGGGCCTACCCTGCGCTGGTTGATCTGAAGACGACCGATGACGGCAGTTTCACCGGGTTTATGAAGACCATCCAGAACCTCTACTACCACGTATCGGCCGCCATGTACCTGGAGGGCGTCAACCAGTGCAAGCCACTGCTCGCCGAGCTGGGCCACTTCGCCTACACCAAGTTTGTATTTGTGGTGGTGGAAAACACCGCGCCATTCCTGACCAGTGTGTATGAGCTTTCGCCTGACGACTTGGAACTTGGGAAGGTCCACTACCGGCGAGCGCTGATGAAGTTGCGCGATGGGCAGGAGAACGACTGGCCTGGCTTCCCGGAAGATATTCGAATGACTGAGCTGCCCGGGTGGGCTAGCCGCTTACACACCGTTTAACAAACCATCAATAAAGAGAGAACCAGACTTATGAATAATGTAGCAGAGGCCGTAGAGGGCCAATTGGTAGAGACCACAACCGCCGGCGACATCATGCTCAATGAGGCCACGATGGCCAGGCTGGAAGTTATGGCTACACGCATGGCCAGCGCGAAAGTCACCGTGCCGGAGCACCTGCAAGGCAACGAGGGCGACTGCTTCGCCATCATCATGCAGGCAGTGCAGTGGGGAATGTCACCCTTCGTCGTCGCACAAAAGACGCACATGGTGAAAGGCACACTCGGGTATGAGGCGCAGCTGGTCAATGCGGTAGTGCAGTCCAGCGGCCTGATCTCCGGCGGGTTCCATTACGAGTACAAAGGCGAGGCCGAAAACATGGAGTGCCGGGTGGGCGCAATACTCAGAGGCCAGGACGACGTGACCTGGGGCGAGTGGCTTGTTATGTCATCGGTCACGACACGCAACTCCCCCCTCTGGAAGACCAACCCGAAGCAGCAGATGGGCTACCTGCAGGTAAAGAACTGGTCTCGGCTTTATGCGCCAGGTGCAATCCTTGGTGTGTACACCGTGGACGAGCTGCGCGACAGCGCCGGCCAGGAGCGCGAGATCAGCCCTGGCGCAGCAGCAACCAGCGATCTCAACGAGCAGATAAAGGGTGCGGCGGCCGCGGTAGAGGAAGTCGAAGAGGTGATCGAAGAGGCAGAGATTGTAGAGGAGAAAGCCGGGGCCTTGACCTACGCCATAGTGGCGGATGCCATCAATAATGCCGCCAATAACGAAGAAATGGCTAAGGCTGCCGCGATGGCAGGAGAGTTCACCGGCGTGGGCGACAACGACAAGTTCCGCGAAGAGTTGACTGGGCTGTATAAGGCCCACCGCGCGAAGCTGGATTACCCGGAGGTGAGCTTCTAATGGACGCCATTACCGTAACCACTGTGCCGGCTGCGATAGACACCAACTTCGCTGCTATCAAGGCCCAGCTGTCCAAGGACCTGGAAGACTACGATGTCGTGGTCACCGTCGATACCGTGAAGGAAGCGAAGTCCCGGGCAACCGAGCTCAACAAGCTGAGCGGTGAGATCGATTCTCGCCGCAAGGCGGAGGTGTCCAAAGCAGCCGAGCCCATCAAGGCCTTCGAGACGCAGGCCAAAGAGTTGACCACCATGTGCCAGGATGTGCGGCAGCGGATCCTCGCCCAGGTGAAGGTGTTTGAGTCGGTAACGCTGGCGAAGGTAGCAGAGTTGCTGATCGAATACCGCGACACACTCTACGAAAAACACAAGGTGCGCGAAGAGTTTCAGAGGGTTGATGTGACCGGCTGGGAAAAACTTTCATGGTTGACCAGCACAGAGAACCTGACCGCAGCGGCCAAGAAGGAAGTCGATACCGCTGTCGGTGAGTTCAGCCTGCAGCAGGGCACCACAGACCTCCGCATTTCCCGGCTGGAGAACGAGAGCCACCGGGTAGGCCTGCACTCCCCGCTTACCCGGGAGCATGTCGAAGGCATCCTGTTTGCTCCAGACGAGCAGTACATCGGTGGCCTGCAGAAACTGGTAGCGCGCGAACTCCAGCGACAGGAAGAAACTGAGCGTAAGGCCCGGGAAAAACTGGAGCGCGAACAGCGTGAGCAGGCAGAGGCCGAGGAAGACCGAAAATCGACCCTGAAAGATCCCGGCGCCATGGGTAGCTACGGGGAGGGGATGGCCAATCAGGTCCAGGAACAAGATCTGCCAGCACCTACTGAGGAACCCAAAGCAACACAGCAAGCGCCAGCCACCGGCAAGAAAATTATTCAGGTCGAACTGTTGCTGCACGTCGATGTAGACCAGTTCGTCTCCCCGGAGGTAGTGCAAGGACAGTTGCTCAAGAAGCTCGCAGCGGCAGGCATCGATAAAACGATCACCAGCTGCAGAGCCACAGAGGTCAGCGTAGCAGCATGACCAAAATCGGCGGCACCCCACCTGTGTGTGTCCCCACGCAGCGCCGCCGGCAGGTTGGTCCACCTGTCCATGAAGAAGGCCCGACTTGCCGCCGTTAGCGGCTCCAGAATTCAGATGATCAGGGCCTACCCAGGTAGCCCGATGAGCCGGCCCGCCCCTCCGGTGATCAGGAACGGGGCACTGAATTGAACCAGAAGCGATGCGCTGGCAGGCCGCTACGTGCTTAGAACCGGAAATAGTCTGCCACCCAACAACTACCAGAGGGCGCAAGCCAATGTTCGAAATACAAGAAACCAAAGCACTGATCCGTAGCATCAACCCCCGCGCCGAGAACCATGGCGACGAGCACGCACTGGCCTGTGATATAGGCCTGGAGTTTAAGCTGAGCAACAAGAAGCTGGCCCTGCTGAGCCCCGCCCTGCTGGGTGCTATGTACAAGCGCGACAACGAGCCGGAGGAGAACACCCAGGAGGCGCTGGAACTGGAGGCCGACATGCTGCCGCACCTCAGATTTCCCAGCCTGGGAATCCTATCCTGGAAGTACGAGGGCGCGGGTTACACCTTCCACCTGATCCAGGACAAGCTCAACGGTGACGAGATCACAGAGCTGCCCGACTGCAAGATCAACAACTTCAAGATCGAGTGCGAGGAAGGCGGGACGATCAAGCTCCAGGTGCGCGTTCAGGGTAATCCCAGCGAGGAGACCATTGGCGAGCTGTGCCGTTTCATCCGGGAGGAGACCCTGGTATCGCTGCTGCCTCCTGAGAAGGGTGAGGACATGCAGGAAGACCTGGATGCTGAAACGGACCCAGATCCCGCCGCAGAACTACTGGAAGACGACGAGGAGCGCCCTGACGATGAGGCCATGTACATCGTGGCTGTAGAGCACGTGCGCGACTCAGGCAACACTTCAATCAACAACCTGCAGAAGGCCATGGCCATCGGCTTCAACCGTGCTGCGCGCCTGATCGAGCGCATGGAGAATGACGGCATCATCACCAGCATGAGCGAGAACGGTGTGCGGGTGGTGGTTCAAGAGGAGGTGGTTGAGGCATGAGAAAACTCACTCCAATGATGGCCGCTCTGGTGGCGGTATTCCAGCACAACAACAGCGAGCGTATAGATCGGACCCGGCCTACTGGTGGCCACCGCCGCCATGGCTACAAGCGGTCCCCTGCTGACATGGACAGGCTTCTATCGTCTGCACAGAAGCGCATCCGCAAAGGCATCAAGCTCCAGCGCGACTACGACCTGGGCATTGCGAATAATCCGTGCTTGAGGATGGCGGAGTAATGGGAAAGGGAACAGACATGGCGCGAGAAAGCGCCCCAGACCACGCACAGCTGATTGATGACCTAAAGGATCAGCTATTGATTGTCTTGATCAAGCGCCTCGGTGGCAACGTGCAAATACCAGTAGCTGAGATAGACGACACCGGACAGGATCTGCTGGCGCTGAAAGTCTCGCCTGATCGAGTGGTTCACCTAGTGTTGAGTAAAAAGCAATGACCACCCCACCCCACATCCAGCGCCAGAAAGGCGAGCGAGTAGCAGCAGAGGTCCGTCAGATACTGCGCCGGGAGCAATACAGGAAGCTGTCAGCCTAGGGCGTGATGGCTAGGAAGGAGAGGAAGTAATGATCGAGACAACTGCAATTGATGTACTTCGCAACCACCAGCAGCAGCTTGATGAGTATGGGTGCTAGACAATGGTTGTAATAAGCCTATTTGATGTGACTGGTGCAATGGTTAAGCCATGGCTTGATGCGGGGTATGAGTGTCATATCTTTGACATCCAGCACAAGCGTGGACACCACATTGTTGGCAACCTGCATAGGTATGGTGCAGATCTGGCGTCTATCAACCGCTACTTGTTAGAACTGATTAAAGAAGACATAGCCTTTGTGTCCTGCTTTCCTCCCTGCACTCATTTGTCTGTTTCAGGAGCGGCCTGGATGAAGGGCAAGGGGTTAAGAGCACTTGAAGAGTCAATTGCCTTCTTTGCCACCTGTGCAGAGTTTTGCGATGTCAGTGATGCACCTTACTTAATAGAGAATCCCATGAGCACTATATCCACCTACTGGCGTGAGCCAGACCACAAGTTTCACCCCTGCCACTACTCTGGCTATGTGGATGGTGATGAGAATTACACAAAAGAGACCTGGCTGTGGACTGGCAATGGTTTTGTTATGCCGCCGAAGAAGATGGGCGGTGACTTGTTTGATATGCCAGACATGAAGTACATACACAATCAGCCGCCAGGGCCTGAGAGGGCGAATATCAGAAGCGCCACGCCTAAAGGGTTTGCAAAGGCTGTATTTGAGGCTAACAAGCAACATGACGGGGACTTTATTGATTGCGCGACAGTAGGGGTTAATTAATGGAAATTGAAGAGGCAGGCGACATCCTATACAGCCTCGGCACGGGTGAATACAGGCTAAAGTTTAGCGAGCGTCATGCGATAGCAAAGATTCTCGACGCTGTACGGGCACAGCAAAAAACCATATCCACAAATGGCCGCCTACTTAAAGCGGCCAGGGCTGTGGCGTTTACCGCCCGCAACTATGAGCAGTGCAGTATGGGCGTCGAGTACAGCGATGTATCGGAGGCTGTAAACCTAATGAGGGATATTCTGGAAGTCGAAAGCGAGCCTGAATACTTGGGCGACTTCTCCCGAGAGCGCACTAGAAAGGTCTACGGTAATGACTGAACTAATCGCCCTACTAATCCGCTACGAGGCAGAGGGCTATTCCTCTGGCGGCTGTCATGTCGGATCAGAGTATCAGATGGAAGAGATAATGCGGCTTGTTGCTGCGATGGAGGAAAGAGAATGACTAAGACATGGCAAGATAGTTGCGAGGACGCATGGAAAGAGTGCGAAAAACTCCAGCACAAGCTATCCGCAGCAGAGTCCATAGTCAAAGCTGTGGCACATATAGGCGTGGACTTCGGCTATGGCACCTATGAGCTTGAGGGTAAGTGGATCGACAAGGCACGGGCCTATCTGGAGCAAGGGGAATAGATATGGGCGCAACAACCCCAGTAATGCGCCCAGACTCCCACTTTTCAGCATACCTACGGGCTTTTTGCTCTTGGGCTATACACCAACCCTCCCATTTGTCGGGAGTTTTATTGATAAAGGGTAGCGGGGTTGATTGCAAGCATCCCCACATGGGTAGCCAGCCAGCGGAGGCCATAAACGAGAGCCGCCGGGCAGTGAAGCAGGGTTCAACTCCCTGCGCTACCACCCACATACAGAGCTATTGGAGGATTGATTGATGAGAAAGGTGCCACTTGAATCAAACGAGCAGCTTACCCTGCTGAAACTGGTAAACCTTGAACTGGATAGGGTGGGCAGACTGCCCAAGGTGACGGTGAAGCGCCTAGAACTGCTGTACGGACTACAGGATAAATTGCGCACAAAAGTCGGCAGACCTGACCCACATACAGAGCTATTGGAGGCTGACCGATGAGTGATAGAGACAGGCTGATTACCGCAGCCCAGAAGATCAGAGAGGCAGGGAATTTAACCGTGATGGCAATCATGTCGCTTGAGCATATTCAGGGCGACAGATTTAGCGACACCATTGTTGAATTGAGATTGCAGGCGGGAGATTTGTTTGTGGCAGCCGATAGGATCGACAAGGCTATCGCTGAGATAGACTTTCCCACCCACACAACTATAGGAGACTGATATGAAGTGGCTTCAAGTTGTCTGCCGAAAATTTGGACACACATGGAAGAGCACCGGAAAGAATCAGCGCCGCTGTCGTATTTGTGGGAAACAACAGGTGTACAGAATGACTTGGGCTAGGGGTTGGACGGCATGGGAAGACCTGAACAAGTGGAACGCCGTAAACCCAGCTACTGGCATAGAGGAGAGATAGATGGAAATACTACGGATACCCCTGTTCGTTCTCGCTATCTGGGTTGCATCAGGTGCTACCCATGCTTTTTTCCATGAATGCGAGTGCCCCACATGCAGAGCTATTGGAGGATTGATTGATAAGTAAGATAACGATGGAGTTGGCCCGCATGGATAACTGCCTTGATCAGTTGGTACCTAGTGATCTTCGACTATTGGTTGGCGAGAGGGATGTCCTAGCGGCCAAGGTTGCTGCACTGGAGGAAATAGCTGGGGCAGTGGCTCATATTGGCACTGACTTCGGCTACGGTCCATATGAACTTGAGGACAAGTGGGTGAAAAGGTCGAGGGGGTATTTTCACCCACCCGCACTACAGGAGGGATAAATGAGTGATGAAAAGCTATACGGCCACTACGAAGGGTTAATGGATTATGACACATACCCAGATCATGTAATGGCAATGACTACCGAGAAGTTGCACGGCAAGTCAGCCGCAGAGCCAAGCCTTGAGAAATCCAATGTGTGACCACCACTACGAGCCTAGATGCGGAAAGGCCTTGTGCTCAAAGTGCGGGGAGTGGGCATCACTTGAGGATGCGCTGAGGTATGCGAATGCTGTGGTGGAGAGGCTGAGGGTTAAGCCTACCAGGTAGCAGTCGCTGCCCGAACCCAAACATCCGTGGCCGTGCAAACATAGATGTAGTTGGCGTCGTAGCAAATCTGCCCCTTGGTCCCGGTATCGGTAGCAGAGGCCGGTGTCTTCGACGTGTTGACCTGGATGCTGTCGTCGTTCACCACCAGCTTTGATGCACCTTTAGTGACCGTCCCGATCAGCAGCGAGCCATCATCAGCCAGGGTCATAGCTTTAGTCGGTACGACGGCATTCTCGGCAGTGACCAGGAATGACCAGCCGGCCCCGAAATTAGTAGCCGTCCAATCACCATAGGCCTGGCCCCGGATCAGCGCACCAACTGACAGGACAGCGCCCTCGCTCAATGCGCCCGATGCGAATATCCCGAGGTTCTGCCCATCCGTGACCACCGCGCCACGGTACACGCCAGAGGTATAGTCACCCCCATATACACTGAACTTATTCACCGGGTCCGTGCCGACGCCGAACTGACCAGAGTTGGCGTTGATGATGTCGTCCGTATCGACAGTGCTCCGACTGAACAGCATTTCCAGGGCCACCGGTAGTGATGTGAAAGTGCTGGAGCCATCACCGAACTTGATCACATAAACTGCGCTGTCACGCTGGATGGCAATCTCTCCATCACCAAGCACGATGTCGTCCAGGGCCCAGCCAGCGGCCGCGTCGATCATTTCCCGGCGTCTTTCATAAACGGTTGTCATCGGTATATCTCCTATTCGTAATAATACGGGTGGCCGACAGACCAGTCCATGGACGGGCTGGCCGGGGTTCCGGATAGTGACCAGTCGGTGGATGGACTGGAGGGCGTCCCTGCGATAGACCAGTCGTAGACCGGCGCCGCCACATTGGCATCAGCCTTGTCCCCGGGCAGTATCTCGATAGGCACTGAAAGCGAGTTCCAGTTGTCGCCCTGTTTCTGGTGATCAATAGGGCCAATCTTGCGGACCTGATGCTGGGAGAAAATATCCACCGGGGCGTGCGGTGACACGATATCCATCAGGAACCATTCGTGCCCGTACTGATTAATCCACAGCATCCACTGCACCATGGTCGCGTTATCCATACTGAATGTCAGCTGCATATCAACGCGGGGGGAGTTGTGGCGGGTTTGCTGGTTGGCCAGGGCAACTGGCAGCGAGGTCCGCTGTACTCCAACAGAGATTTCGCCAGTAATGCCTCCATTGTTTGGAGCTGGCAGTGTGTCAGGATAGGTCAGCATTTTTCACCCCTCACGGTCTCGGCCCTGGGCACCATGCAGGTGGTGTATAACTTGCGTAGTTTCGTTGAAGTGCTAGATAAAGACTTTCTATTTGTTCATCAGTAATATCACTAAAGGTTCCAAGTGCAAACAAATACGCTCCAACTTTATTTAGAACCAATCCGGTTTGTGAAGCTTTAGTAAGTGTTGTTGACAGTCCAACAGGTTGCGGAGTTCCAATACCGTTTTCAATTGCAACCTCTAATACTTTCAGCGTGAAAGTTTCAGACCATGTTGAACCGTTAACAGAAACTTTTACTGTGCAATCGGTCCACCATTCGCGAGACTCTCCTTTGTAACTTCCATCGGGAAACCATCTTCTATCAACAATAGTTAAACCACCCATTGTTACCGCAACAGTTGTTATATTTATTCCAGAGTTCCAAGTTATTGCTGGAGTTATCCTCGCACCATAATAATATTCGCTGCTCATAAAAGAAAAAGCATTTGGATAGGAAGTACCACCTCCATGTTCTGAATTATATCTAGCGCCACCAAGTTCATATACGGTAGAAGTTCCATTTAGATCAGTTTTATAGTATTTAACTTGCAAACTAAGAACAGCATCCAAGGTATCCCATCCAGCTTCTAACGGACCTTTGTGGACCATTACAATTGAATTGCTACCTTCTGCCTTAAAACTTTGTTGATCGAATCCATTAGGAAAACCAGCAGGATTTATATATAAGCCTTGTGTGTGGCCGGGACATTGATCAATATCACTCGCAGCAATTGTCCAGTAACTTTCAAACGGTCCTGCTCCCGGCATTGCGCCCCCGATTTGATTAACCCAATCGCCAGCAACTTCAAGATTAGTTCCCGGTAGTGTTGCTGGCAAAGTTCCATACATGAAATCTTGGAAGGTTGTCATTTGCATTCCAAGTTCTTGCGCCTGATCCATAAATGCAGAACAGTCATACGACTGACACTCTGGCTCCACTGGACCATCTGGTTCATCAGGCCCGTATTGGGGCAACACATCCTTCAGCGGCCCATCACCCAGCGGGGTCGTGGTATCAGCCGGGGTGTTTGCATTGAGCGGCGCACCAAGCTCGCCCAGAACATTCACAACTACCGTATCGAATGTTCTATACCTGAACTGAATCTTGGAGATCAGCCTAACCTCATAGACAGCCTGTTCACCAGAAAACCGATCAAGGGGTATCGCAAACCACTTGTACCCGTTATTCACCATCCATCTGGACCAGTTGTCGAACATGTCGGTGGGCATAGTGAACGAGAGATTGACGGTTGAATTCGCCTCTGGCCAGCGCTTTCTCTGCCGGGTCCAGCCACACTCAAACGGTGTGCGCTGTTCGTGCCCAGTGATGGTCTGGCCATACTCCCATGTCGGACAGGGGAAAAACTCGGGATAGGTCGCATTGAATAGCGAGCCTGGCAGTATCACTTCAGCCATCAGGAGCCACCCATGTGCGCAGGGGCGCCCGTATATATTTCCACATCATAGGTTTGCCCTTCTATAATCACGGAGGTCTCAGACTGCGGGGATATCTTGGTGATGATGAAGTCCTTGATCACCAGGTACTGACGACCGAATGTGTAGTTCGTGGGCTCGCGCTCATCGGATTGGTAGACAGAGATCGACGGGGCGGAAGCGAACACTACCCTGTCCTTTGTGATTCCTTGAGTGACGGCAATCTTGCCGGTAGGAGATCCGTCGATGTCGCGCAGCATGATGTAATCGTCACCGGTCCAGTCCAGCGCCTGGTCTACTCGCCACTCGGTTGCTGATATCCGCTCCACCACCACCCCAGATTGGCCCCAGTCTGGCATTGGATGGGAGATGCCGATCCGGTCACCAAAGCGTGGGATCAGGCCATCCAGCTCGGTCTCCAGTTTCACCGCCTTGCGGCGCCGCCTCTTCACGTTATCCAGGTAGCGGGCATACTCTGCCGCATAGTCACCATCCGTACAGCCGAACAAAGTGAATGACTCAGGACTGATCGAGTCCGACGGATACGTGACGTATTCAGGGGTGAAGTTGTCCGGGTTGCGGTATTCGACCTTGATCCCATCAAAGTCACCCTCTGCGTCGAAGGTGTACACGATCTCCAGGGAGTCAGGAATGATATTTGCCGTGCTGAACATCGCTGTGCGGACAGGCTGGACCCGATCCGGGACCACGGTCACCAGAGCGTTATCCTGGATGACCCGGGCCGCTACCATCGATGCCACGTTCTGCATTCCCTCAAAGCCAGTGCCGCGCTGGTCGAATGAGCCATTGAACAAAGGACCGTCTACTGCGTCGTAGTCAGTTTCCAGTGCGTCCAATGTCGTGGTATCGAGGCCCGCGACATCCTTGCCCATGCCATAGTCTGCGTTGGTCCAGATGTCTTTAATGATCGTGATGGGGTTCTCAGACTCTCCAGAGGCGAGCACACGTCGAGCGGTAACCCTGACCCTTGACCGTGCTGCCTGCCCCAGGCCGTTGGTTGCCTTCATCCGCATCGCGAGCAATGTCACCTTACCGTAGGCCTCGGCCTCGGTGTCTAGCACCACATGGCCCTTCAGGCCAGACCAGGCGACAGTGTCAGTGTCGTTGTTGTCATCAAGGATGGCCGTAATCCGCTCCACGCTAACCTCGTAGGCGCCGGGCGTGAGCGCCCCGCTGTTGACGGTGGCGCGGTAGGGTGTGCGACTGTGGGCGGAGAATGTTTTGCTGACTGTGCTTGGCGCACCTATGGCGGCACCGGTGTCCTCATTAATCTGCTGGAACGTGAACTCCATCTCGACAGACTTGTTCCGGAAGTTGCCGCTGCTGGAGATGTGGTACAGGCCTCCTGGGAATATGATGTCGCAGTCGATGCCGTCAATCTCCTGGCCGAGCTTCTGCGCCCTGAAGGGTCCAGCCTCCATGCCAGAGGCAATGCTGTTGACGCGATATTCTGATGCCGCATTCAGCGGGGCCTCATCACTGATGATGTCGTCTTTGTATCGCTCGAATATGGTAATCTTTCCAGCCGTGGCGCCGGGCACAACCGCATCTACTTCAAAGGACACGTTATTTCCAGTGGTGTTCCTCAGTTCAATGGTGTCGCCAGCTGCCACATCCACGGTGTCCGGGACACTAATCAGGCGACCAGGGAGAGGCTGACCAGTTGGAGCGTAAATGCCCCGAGCGACTGCAGTGCCAGAGATAGCGGCCCAGGTGCTGACGACCTCGCCAGCGTCATGCCCAAACTCCCAGTTCTCAACCTCCGGGGCGGTGAACACATTCTCCTTGAAGGCAATTGGGATAGCAGAATCTGTCATCTTTGTCAGGATGTCAGCCTCAATCACCCCCAGCGCGGAGCCATGATCATCTGGACCATAGATCCAGTGCCACACTGTGCCGGGCTCCAGGTCATTGATGGGGGTTTCACCGATGTATATCTCAATGTCCTCAAAGTCGCCGTGCCCAAGGCACAGCAACTCATCCACGAACATATCGTTTGAGCCCTCGTTATAGAACAGGTATGGGGCAGCAGCGAAGTCAGGAGGGTAGGAGGATGTCCCGTAATGAGCCGCAATGGGCTCACCAAGGCGTGCACGGTTGCGTGTGGCGTTGATTGAGTAGACGGGTGATTCTTCGCCTTGGCTGAAACTGGGCGTGCTTGGGGCGAATATCAGGCTGATGGCGTAGCCAATAGCGGCAGAGATCGCTGCCTGCACCAGAATCTGAACCCAGTTTGCCGCGATGTAAGCACCAATGGTGGCCCCTGGCATCACCAGCATGGTGATCTGCTCATCCTCTTTGACCGGGTAGTCCAGGTTTTCCAGGGCCAGTTCTTCGATACCAACAAATACCCGCAAGCATCCGCCACAGCCAGTAGGGAAATTCGTCTGCAGGAAATCGATCAGCAGGGTGCCAGCGTCAACCTCGAAAGACTCAAGACTGCTCGCATCCAGAGGATTGAGATATACGTTGATGATACTCACGGCCGCCACTCTCCAAACTCTACTGTTGTGAACCGTTCCTGTAGGCGGGATACCGGTTCGTAGATCACGCCGTGCCCCTCCAGTGCGTGGATGACGCCACCCCCGAAGAATATACCCAGGTGATGGGGTGCACGGGTCCGCTTGCAGACGGCGATGTCACCGTCCTGCGGGCTCTCCACAGGGTGCCAGGAGCCGCTGCACAGGGCGCTTTCGATTGCCTCTACCCTGCACTTCACGTTCAGAGTATCGGTCTTCCAGTCGGGCAGAGTCTCGCCGTACTCGCGCATATAGACCAGCTTCACAAGGCCGAAGCAATCTAGGCCTGACTCGTCGCGCCCGCCAAGCACAAATGGCAAGCCAATGTAGGCATTCAGCCAGCGCAGATCTCCAAGGCTCCTCATCGTGCCAGACCAGGGTAGAGTTCAGTTGTATAAAGCTGCGCAGGAAACTGGATGTTGCGGAGGTTATCAAGGCCTGCAGCAAATGAAATCGCAGTGGTAGTCACGGTGACGTTGAGTATGTTCAATCGCAATGGCGGGTCGTTCTGCACGGTGGCGGAATCTGATGCCAGGTAGACGCGGTATGTGACCTTGATGGATTCTCTGGGCTCAGTGGCCAGTGCCTCCAGCTGCTCCATGATCGCACGGCTGGCGTTATCGATAGCCACCTGGAGGGTCAGGTTGCCCTCCTCCGCAGCGCTGGGCGGTATAGCCATGAACGGCAGGAACTCGTAGAAAACCTGTGTGCCAGACTCCAGCTGCGCGGTCCATCCTGAGAGCTGGTTGGTGATGTAAATAGACCCAAGCTCCAGCTGGGAGTGCGCGAGCTCCAGGGTCTCGATGTAATAGTCATCGGTTGGTGGGCTGGCGTAGATGGCCTTCAGTTCGTCACTTATCGGAGGCATCAGCGAAGCCCCCGTCCGCGGCTCAGACCGTAGGATTGTTCGGCGGCCCGTGCGACATCATTGCCGCCCTTTGCAAGATCTCCCGCAATCACTCGCCGCACTACATCAATGGTCAGGCCGTTGTCAGTCTGGCGTGGAGTGATGTCGATGCCAGGGGCGTTATTGTTGATCACAACATTCATGCCGGTGGACTCAACGCCCAAATTGCCGTTGGACATCCGGGTCAATGGCATCACCGCTTCGGCGCCAGCCTCACCCATCAGGCCCATACCTTTGGCCATCGGGAACAGCGTGGGACCGGTCACAACGCCGCCCTTGGCGTATTTCTGAAGCCTGCCGCCGGAGACCACACCGCCTTTGGCGAGGCCAACGCCACCGCCTCCGCCACCACCTCCGCCTCCGCCGCCTCCGCCAGCCCCACTGAAGAGGGCCTGCACGGCAACGTTGGTCAGCCACTCAGCGAGCAGCTTGCCCATCTGCGCGACAATAGACTGCACCATGGACTGGAATGCAGACTGGATGTCCTGGGTGCCCATGGCGATGCCGGTGACAGCATGATCAAACGAATTTTCGAATGCCTGCACGGCCTCTTGGGCTACCGTAAGTTGGTTGACGATGCTGTTGTTGTCAGAGTCAGCAAAGCCCTCCAGAACCTCACGTCGATTGTTCAGGAAGGTCCGCTGCGTGTCGGTATATTGGAACCCCTTGCGCCCACCTTTTTCGTCGGTCGGTAGGTTGCCGCCTGTGCCAAGAGCGATGCCTGCAGAACCGGCCTGCGTTCGAGCCTGGTTTAATTCTTTCTCAGCATCTGCCAGGGCCTGTACGTTTTTAATGTGGTCATAGAAAGTTTGCTCTTGGTCTTTTGTTGCATTGCCAAACGCGGTCATCTTCTGGGCGTATTCTTGAAGGGTGATAGCACCATCACGGAACTGTTTGTTCATGGCCTGCATGGCATCAATCGTGGCGCGATCAGTAACTCCAAGCGCATCCATGGCCGACTCATCGGACATCGACTCAGCGAACCCTTCCACTCCGTACACAAAGTCTAGGAAAGCACCTGTCCATTTCTGGAAGCTGCTCGTTGTTCCATCGAGATCTTTTGACACTGATCGCAGGGACTCATTCAGTGCCGCTTCTGACGCGGTGATGTTGAACTTCAGTAGCTCAAGGCGAGCACCGCGAACGGACATGCCTGCATCATTCCAGGCCTTGTTCCAGTCGTTGAAATCTAGGCCTTTGCTGTACTCGGTTAGTGAGCCCATTGTTCCAGTGAGGATGTCGATAGCCTCATCGAGATCCATGGCCACATCTTTCGCTTCTCGCATCGCAATGAGTGCTACCGGGAGTGCCGCACCAACGATACCAATGGCAGCACCGAGTGCGCCCATGCCGACAATCATCTGCGGCAGCTGCATCCCGATTGACCGAAGGGGATCTGTGCCGTTCGATATCTGGACCACCATATCCTGAACTTGGTAGCCGACGTTCTGTGCAGTACGGCCAAACTTCTTTGTCTGCTGCCCAGTGGTCTTCATGGCGCGGCCGGTCTTAGGCGCCGAAACACTCGCACGGTCCAGGTCAGCCACCAGCTTGCTGAGGGCCTTGTCGTTCTGGACCTGCAGGGCAATTTTCAGTAAGTAGTCTTCTCTTGGCATTACTTCTTGCTCCTCTTGATCCGCTCACGCCGACGGTGGTTCTTGCCAGGCTTAACCAGTCGGTCCTGGACAGCTGTGCGCTGGCCAATGCTCAAGACGGGAACCTCATAGATATGGGGCAGGTTGAACTCCTGGGCTTTGTGGTACACATACCGGACACCCAGGTCAGGGAATGCAGCCGCCACCTTTTGCGCCGCGTAGTACATGATTCCACCCAGCTCGGCAAAGTACAGGGCGTTGACTTCTGCTGTGCTCGCGTAGGCCAGCGGTGACAGGATCTCGAAGACGGTTTTCTCGCTCTGGTTCTCCAGTTCTGAAACGCTGGACATAGGCCTTCTGGCTGATCCTTCACGGATAAACATCACGAACGATCCACGGAACAGGCCGGTCTTTATTCCGTACCGGTAGGCCTGCAGGATCACAAGGTCATACGCCATGGAAGCCGCCTCCAGGAGCTGAAGCCCGGCGGCCTTGTCGGCTGGCAGGAAGGTGAAGCGCTGCCTGTACTTCTTTGGCTGGTTTGCCATCACGCCGAAGAATACATCAGGATCGTTGAAGCTGTTGCGACCTACTGTCCCAGAGTAAGACACGTACCGATCAGGCCATCGGCCAGCGCTTTGCAACTGGCGGATCTTCGTCCGGCTGATGTCGACCTTCTCAACCTGTATGTGCCTGGTTATGTTGAACACCGTCGCCTGGATGTTTCGGATGCTCAGTGTCTTTGCCGTCACTCTGACTATCTCCGTTCATGCTGACCACAATGGCCATATCGGTCTGCAGCAATACTGGCTCCCACCAATCTGGAAGGTTAAACCGGTCCAGGTACTGCCATATCCTGCTGACCGGTATTGATCCAACGCCCATTCCTACCGGTCGCTCCGTAGAAAGCTCAGACACTGCGCCGATAATCGGCTGGAGCCTGGTTGTTTCTGGTCGACGGTCCTCCTCCTTCAGCCGGCCTGTGCGTTCAAGGTGGGCATAGAATCGTTGCCTTCGCTTGCCGGCCCACTTTCTTTGCCAGCTGAAGAAGGCAGTGACTTTTTTACAGAGTCGTCCACGCGCGTATCGATATCGGCGGCTAGCTCGTCAGCCTTTTGCATTAGCTCCTGGAGCAGATCGGGATACTCCTCAGCCAGATTGTCCGGTGCAGGCTCACCATCGATAGACAGAATGCAGTGGTTGATGAAAGCATCTTCCTGTGCAAATCGTGTGGTAAGGATGTTTCCACTGGTGGCATCGATTGCGCCATCTTCGTCAAGCTTCCATTCGATCTCGCCGAACAGAGCCTGGTTGTACGGGCGGTGATACTTGGAAGGCAGGCGAACCAAAGCGACACTATCACCATGGTCCAGCGGGATATTCACACCGGTTGTGAATGCCTTGTCCAGTTTGTACTTAGCGAGCTTATCCATGTTGACCTCTTACAGTTTGTAAATGCGCAGGGCGCTGACGATATCGGCGGTGCCGTACTTCGCCTGGCCCTCCATTTCCAGCATCGTGTCGGTGTTCTTCTCGCCCTTCTCTGGATCACGGAATGCGAGCTGCACTGCAGGCATGTGGAACGCATACCCAGATGTGCCATTGTGAACGGCAAAGGTAATGGCGATGGGGTCCAGGGTGAGCTTGTTTGGCATGAACTCCGAGTAGGAAGTCTCGCTGTTGTAGATGCTAGCGGATACCGAGATCGCTGCCTCACCGAGATTGTAGTCAGTCGGGGCGTCTTTGCCGATACAGTTTTGCGGCCGGAGCCCGTTGTCCAGCGTCACCGTTATGGACTCGATGCAGTAGTCAGTGGCGACACCATCTGACGTGACCAGCGGCATATCGATAGACGCGCTCATTTTCCGACCGGTACCGGCCGCAGTGACCGAGCCACCAGCGTCGGGGACCTGCTGTTCGAAGGACTTGTCCTCCTGTTCAGTACCATTACCAACTGTGGTGAATGCACCTGAGACCTTGTCGCCATAGGCGGCATCGAGGCTAAACCCGGAGATCAGTTCGCCGAGGTAAATCTGGCCGCGGTAATCGGTGCCTGAGCTGATCACATCCTGGTAGGCCTTGGCGATCAGGAAGGATGTTTTAGTGGTACCAACATCAACATACTGTGGCAGGGTCGCGTCCATGGCTACAGCAGAGATGGCCGCCTCGCCTTTGGTTGTAGCGACCTGGAAAACAGTAGAGGGGGTAGTGACAGATATCACAGAGACTATGACGTCACCGCCTGGCGCCTCCAGCTTCACCAGCACACCCGGTACCAGGTTGGCGAACTCGTCCGCCAGGGTCAGGGTCGCCAGTTGATCATCGCCGCCATCAGGTGTCAGCGTAACGGTGGTAGCCACAGTCTCGTCGACCACCCAGGTCGACAGCATGGCCGCCTCGAAGAAGTCGTCGAAGAACAGGTCCTCGCTCAGCGTCCAATTGAGGTCGCCTCCGACATCGAGGCCGACCGCTGTCAGGCCATTGGAGTTACGATCAGGGCGTGCCTCATCAGACTCCTCAGTGACCGGAGATCCGGACAGGGAGTCAGTAACCACCCGAGCCGTCTTCAGTGTCACCGCTGAGAGCGTGGTTGGCTTAACGCCATAACCCAGGGTTTCTTTCCAGTAGGTGATGCTCACCAAGTTTGAACTGGACATTATCTACTCCTATCCACAATCGTGGTTGCTGTAAAACAGGTTAGCGGCCCACCCTTTCCAGGTGCCGCCATATAGACCTACCGCTTTGCCGACATCGGAAAACGGCTCGCAGGCCTCAATCGTTAATGTAGTATTCGGGCGAGTACCGCGCAGTGCCTTCTGGATCTCATCACCCTTGGCCAGGACTGCGGTGCTTGAATCGCTCAAAGGTATGACCAGGTGGATGACGACAGTGCCATCCTCCTCCCACCCTTGATTGCCGGGCCCGCCGGTAGAGATCACTTCCTCACTCGCAACGACGAACTGGACCAGTACGACGCTGCTGTCATTGTTCGATAGCGCATCCTCAAGGGAGATGTAGTCAGACAGGTTCAAGACATCCCATGAGCCTGCAGCGGCCTCGACGGCTTCCAGGATGGCGGTGCGAACGGCAGGGCTACTCATATCAGCCTCCCCTCACAGCTGCTTCGATAGCCAGCGATGTTTCACCAACGGCACGGGAGAACGGATCCCAGTTCATGATCGCGTAGTTGCGGCCCTCGATCTCCACCTTGGAGCGCTGGTCCAGCTGGCCAATTGACTCCGGTAGATCTTCGGCGAGGATGATCAATCGAATGTCGCCCACTCTGATGGGGCCATCGGGCACCAGGTCGCTGGACTCGTAGGCTGTAACGTGGGCCTTCACCGTATAGTTCGATCCACCGTATATCTTCAGGGTCACAGAACGCCCCATGGAATTCAGCATCCGCCGGTAGGTATCTTTCTTGGCAGCCGGGAAATACATCAGGCCGAATACCTCCGGTATGGCTGGAGGACGGACACGGTAGATGCCGGAAGCATGCCCACGGCGCCGGCCGCATCTTCACCTGTCGCATATTCCCAGGTGCCGACACCCACAACAGACTCGCGCTTCAGGGCACCGGTGGTGGCACCGTCGCTCTGCATGTAGTTGACCGCGGCCCGGGCAATAGCCAGGCCTAGTTCTGGCGGCAATGGATTGTGGCCAGCTTCGTAGGTTACGGTCATCTGCTCGAAGTCGGTGGAGCGATAGGCCGAACTGGTTGGCTTCATAACCCAGGCCAAGCCATCATCCTTGTAAGCCTCGAAATAACTGGTGACGTCTGTGCCGTCGATGGTTACGACCAGGCTGCCCTGGTATGGCCCATATCGCAAAGCGACCGGGTAACGGGTCTTGGCGATCTGCTCGGTCACTTCCTTCTGCAGGATGGTGTTGTCGATGTATCGCTCGGACGCCTCGCCTGCAATCTGCAAGTACATGGTCAGGACATCGTCCTGATCTGTGTCGCATATATTGGCAACCTTGCGCGCCAGTTCAAGCAGGGTCACCGTCTTGTCGGGGGTGCCGTACTGGATAGTTGCTAGTGCGTAATCAGGCATGGGCACCCTCCTCCAAAGTCAATAGGTCGGCAATGTCCTGGGCGCGGTTGCCGGTCTGAGTTGCGAACTTGCTGTCCAGCACCTCGCTGGCTGCCTGCTGATAATCGCCACGACCAAGGGCGGCCTTCATTCGCCTGAAACTGCGGAATCCATTCGCACCGACACAGAACCGGAGGTCGATCAGGCCGGCCTTCTGGTTGTCATTCAGGTGTTGCCAGTAGCCGAAGCTCATCAGGTCAACTTCACACTCCACGATATCGTTGTGCAGCAGGTACGCGGCCTCATCGGCAGTGATGCCCTTGTCGTCCAGGTTGCGACCAAAGCCGATGGTCTGCTTGCCGGCAGTGCAGTGGTATGGCTTCAGGCTCAGCCCTTCGTGATGGCGCAACAGGGCCTCTGCAATCTTCGGGTAGCTGCTCACTTAAACCACCTCTTGAAGCTGGTGATCAGCTTCACCGCATGCCAGCGGGCCCAGCGCCATTCGCGTTCGACGGGGTGGGACTGGCACCAGTAGTTCAAGGTCTTGCGGAATGTCTTGTCTGCATTCTTGCGATGCTTGGCTTCCAGGAACTCTCGGTTGACCATGCGGCACAGCGCGTCATGAAGAAGTGAGGCAACCACCATGGCAATGGTATCGATGGCGCCAGTACCTGCATCCCAGATGAATCCAGCCTTCACGGTCAGCCGGCCAGAGGGGTACAGTTTGGCAACAGGGCAATCGACATCCAGGCCATAGATGCCGCAGTCTGGGAAATCATAGTTCGACCTCAGCAGCAGTTCATCCTTGTGCCTGTCATAGTCGAAGTTTGGATAGATCTCAAATGTCATCAGTTACCTGCCGCCTCAATAAGAACCTTGCAGCTCTTGCCATCGTGCTCGATGGACCCTGCAAAGTCGTCATGCTGGATACCATGCTTGGTGATCTTGCAGTACTCGACGCCACCCATAAATACGCTGTAGAGCAACGACGCCTTGCCCATACTGACCATCAGGAAATCCGTTTGGGTTGGCTCCTCCTTCTCAGCCAGGGCGCCACAACCTACCAACAGCAATAGCGGTAGAATCTTAAGCAACATCATCTCTACATCTCGCCAACTTTTCGTTCGAGGGATTCAAGCCTGCGATCAAGCTCTCTTCTGTGTCTGTCCTGGCTGCTGTCGAGTTCTGCTTGTAGCGTTTTCCGCCTTGATGCATCCTGCGCCGTATAGCGATCCTGTGTCCGCCTTTCGATGTATGCACGCAGAATCTTGACTCTGTCATTCGTGTCGATGATCTCTTTGGAGTGATCTTCTGCGACCCCGAGTGACGTCTTGGCGATTTCAATGGCGAGCTGTGAGTTTGTGGAGCATTGGTGGAGTGCCTGTGCGTCCACGCGGGGACCGAGATAAGAGCCCAGGCCAGCACCGCCACCAAGCAGAGCGACGACAATGCCGCCAACAACTGCGGCAGGTAAAGGGATACTACCGCCCAATTCATTCTCGACTCCCATTACTATTCCTTCCTTGGCCGCCCATAAACATTACCCTTCATCACCGATCAATCCGTCCCTCAGATCCTCAAAGAACACGGCCAGCTCATTCATTCGCTTGATGGTGGCGCGCATTTCGTCTACGACATCCTGATCAGCGTCTTCCCCGGCGGTACCTTTCTCGCCCTTCCTGCCGCGTGGGGCAGTCAATATCTGCGTCCAGCCGTTCCCAGGTGGTGCATGGTCGGTGGGCTCCTCGGCTTGCCACATGGCCGTGCCCTTGGTCACGATCTCGCCCGGGTAATAAATCCGGTCTTCTTCGAACACACCTTTGTGCATTGGGATGGGGAGGCGTAGACCATGCTCCAGGGTGGCGCCGGATGCTTGTCGTAGAGACAGCTGGAATACCTGGCCGTCCAGGTGCTTCATGGACAGGGAGTTGAAGCCGTCCAGAATGCAGGCCCAGGCATGCGGGTCCTCCTCGGGGTCACCTACGGCATGCTTGCTGGACACCCAGAGGCCGCCTGCATGCGTACCAACCGTATTTTTCGGGTACTCGCGTCCCGCTTTCAGGGCTACGGGCTGGATCAAGGGGCGGTCTATGCCATCGGACCCGGTATCGCCTTTGTCGCCCTGTGGGCCTGTGAGGCCGTCCTGGCCGGTGTCACCGGGTATGCCCTGTTCGCCTTGATGGCCCTGATCACCAGCATCACCTTTCTCGCCAGTGGCTCCTGGCTCACCCTGCAGCCCTTGTTCGCCGGTAGGACCGGGCTCGCCCTGGTCGCCTTTCTCGGGGGTGATTGATTGCAGGGCATCGATGTCGAGATCAATGGCGTCCAGGGACCGGGAGAACTTCTCCTCAATCTGGACCCTGGCCTCACCGACCAGCTTGGCTATCGCCTTGAATAATGCTTTGTTCTCAGACAATGGCCTTCTCCATTACAAATTCATCCCGAAGGGAGGCCTCGACCTCCTCGTCAGTTGGCTCTGGGGCCGGCGCTGGCGCCGGATCATTGCCATCCCAGTTCAGCGGAACAACCTGCTGCTGCACCCTGGGTACCGCACCAGCACCGTCTGCTACAGGTGGCAGGCCTTCCTCAGCGCGCGCTTCATCGGGTGAGTAGATGCCGCCGAGGGTGCCGTCCTTCAGCGCCTCCATGCGGCTCTTGCGGTCAGACCGAAGCAAGGCATTGGTGTAGATCTCGAACTTGCGGCTGAATGGCAGGTTGAAGAAGCGGCCGAACTCCTGCTCCAGCGCCTCGATCAGGTAACCCAGGCCAGAGGACAGGAACCAGCCCATCATCATCTCGGAGTTATTGAACGTGGCGCCTTCCATGTGACTGATGATCGCTGGTGGAATGCGGAATGCCCGGGCGATATCTGCCACGGTCATACCGAAGGCCTCGGCGAGCTGCGCATCCTGGCTAGACAGAGACATCTGCTGGAACTTCAGGCCGCCACCAAGGACCGGGATGCCGCCGGAATCGATCTCGGCAGACTGCTCCTTGAATCCCTCGCGCAGCTGCTTCATCTGATCTTTGTTCAGGAGCTGTTCGGTGCTCAACACACCAGCCGGCCGGCTCATCCGGGTAAAGAAGTTTGCCTGGTGGCCCAGCATGGCGCTGTTGGCCTGGATGGCGTTGGCGGCTGCCGTGAGTGGGGTGATGCCCCTCAGTGGATCCGTGTCGGTCTGCAGCCGGAGGTGGAGCACCATGCGCGCCGGAAATATCCGGTCCTCGTCCAGGTCAAAGTTGAACGGCTGATTGATTCGCGGGCTGGCCCAGTAGAAAACCTCACCGGACTCCGGGTCCATCACTGGCCGGGTAGACCGGGAATTCATCAGGTGCATTTCTTTGATCGCACCGCGGTCGTCGGTCTTACCTACCGCGATACCGTCGCCGGAGTAGTACACGCTCCGAACCAGGTTGTTGATAAACAGCGACCTGGTCTCGTAGTCGTTGGGGCTGTGAAATACGCGCTCCGGGTTAGAGCCGCGCAGTCGATTCTTTGTGCCGTTGTCGTCTTCATCCATCAAGTGAATTGGGCACATGGCCGCCGTCTGTGACAGGGCAGAGATACAGGCTTCAACGGTAGAGTTGACGCCCTGAATATTTAGAGGTTGGAGATTCTGCTGCCACCAGCCTGGGTCCCAGCCGGTATTCAGCCAGCCCTCTTGGGTCGGCGTCCAGCCCTTTTCCCTGTGATTGGCCGCACTCGCAGAACTACCGCCGAAGGGCTTCCAATCTCTGATGCGGTCAATTAGTGACAATGCTATTTCCCCTGTAGAAAAAAGGGGGGACAAAGCCCCCCCTCAAAGGTCTCCCTATAGCGCTGGCTTAGGAGGTGTAATCAACGCTGGTGATGCGGTTCACGCAACCAGAGCGCATCTTGTGCCAGGAGAGGTACTGAACCATTTTCACGGCCACAGACTCGGTCTGGAACAAGGAGCGGATAGGCGGCGTATTCACGGCGTCCCGAGCAGCATCGCCAACGGTACCGGACGGAGTACGTGGAGTCTCATCCGCACCCATAGTCGGGTCAGTGCCGTCGTCGTTGATCTCCACAATGGTCGCAGTGTCGCTGACGTCGAATACCGGAGTACCAGGCGCCCAGGCCACTTCGTGCATGTCGATTGCCCACAGTTCGTCAACCGGGACGTTGTGGCTCTGTGCCACTTCGAACATGGAGATGCGACCACCGTTGATCTCATCGCGATACAGGAACTTGCCGTCTTCCTTCACCTGGCTGATCGCAAAAGCGTTCACCGGGTTCATCAGGATGCGCAAATTGCGGCCCATCTTCGCTGTCAGGATCGGAGCGGCCAATGCAATCAAGTCCTCGTTGATCTTGTCTGACAGTGCAGTAGCAGAGGATGCTGCCACTCCAGTTACGCCGTTGAACATGCCAGCAGGACGCACAGCTGTAACTGCCGCTGCGGTGCCGAAGAAGTCGTTGTCCAGCTTGGTCCCGGTATCCTGAAGGATGAACTGACGTATCAGGGCCTCGATGGCAGGCGTGGAGCGCATGGCCATCTCCTTCGAGAAGGTGCTGATCACAGCCCACTTGTAGGGCGAGATGGTCAGCGAACCGACGGTGCCACGCTTCACGGGGATGGCATCGCCTTCACCGGTCCAGCCGCTGGCAAGGTCAGTGTCAGCTCCGGCGCGCGTCGGGATCTTGATAGATCCGTAGCCGTCGAACTGCAACTGGGTGCCAGCAATGCCAAGCAGGCCAGCAGCAATGGACTCACCGCGCAGCAGGTCCTGGAAGCCCTGGAGAGAATCATCTACCAGCTCAGACGCCCAGCCAGACACGTCGGTCATTGCTGGATTGACTCCGGTTTTGATGATGTCCTGCAGGTCCTGGTCGTGGCTGTAACGCTCTTTAACCACCTGCTCGATGGACTTCTTCTCCTGGTGGGCGATGAAAGATGCAGTCGCCTGACGGAAAATCAGTTCGCCCTTCTCGCGGTCTTTGCCAAATCCTCGGCGCTGAATGACGCCGGGAGCACTGGGGTCTGCCTTCATAACGCTGGCGCCCAAAGCCTTCTCGGCCTTCTGCAGGTTATCGATGCGCTTGGTGGTCGCCTCGATCTCATCGGAGAAGGTCTCCAACTTGGTGGATTCCTCGTCGCTCAGGTCGCGGTTCTCAGCTTCTGAAATGCCGATCAGCTCAGCAACATCTGACTTGAGTTGGTCCAGCTTCTGCTGGGCCGCTTCGATCTTTTCCTTGAATTTCATGGTCTCAATTCCTATTTAATGCCCAGCGCTTTGGCGCGCTCACGCCAGGCGTCGAGATTTGGGGTAGTAGATTCAGAGGTCGCTCGACCAGGATTCTCGGGATCGCCATCTGTGGTGCCGGGTTCGGCGAACAGGATGTTGGCGGTCTCGGGGGAAAATGCTTTGGCAACGGCCAGGGCGTTGGGGTTTGCCGGCACTGCTACCAGGGATACTTCGTGGAGCGAGGCCTGGGTAATGTCCCAGCCGCCCCATGGCTCATTCTTGTCGCGAGGTACGTGATCCAGTACGCGAAACCCAACGGACACGGCCTTGATTATTCGCTGTTCAATCAACGACCTGGCTACGTCGACCACCTCGGAGGTGCCTGCCTTGGCCATACTCAGGCGGCCAATCAGCTTCTTGCCCTCGATGCGGACATTCTTCCAGACGCCAATCACCTGACGTAAGTCATGGCTGTGGCCTGCAAGTGCGATGGGGTTCTTCTTGAACTCGGACAGCTTCCAACCGTCAGCACGGACAATGTCGCCGTGACGGTCTACTGTTTCGTCGGAGAGTACAAACTCGAAAGGGTCATCTGCGGACTGTTGTCCTGCCTTGATTACCGGTTCTTCAGCGTTGCGTGGATCCATTTGGCTTCCCTTTCACGGGGAAGCCGGGTTTATCGCCAGCACTTTGCTGACCACCGTTGCTTCGCTCTTTTTGTCCTGGACGTTGGCGGGTCATCCGCTAGCCCCTCAAGGCAATGATGTTACAGGTCAGAATGCTACGGATGGCCTGATGAAAACCCAACCATTGATTTCGGACACTATGGTACGGATAGCCCAGTTTGGGACAAAAGGGGAACCCTGGGTGCTGAACCCAGGGGGAGGTTTTTAGCGAATCAGGCGCTGAGGCGTTGCGGATTGACCTCGAAAATGACCTCGGACTCACGACCATAGATCGGGTCCGTGGACGCATTCGAGATGTCGATCACCAGGTGGTGAGTCCCAGTTGACAGTCCAGCGACTTCGGCCGGTGAAACAACCACAACGAAATATTCCTCGCTATCATCCGGGTTCGTGGTCTTGGCAGTCACTGTCGACACGGAAACTTCCTCTGTGCCATCAGGACCATAGACCGCCATCTTACACACCCAGGTGCCATCAATAGCATCGCCAGAACTCAGTGCACCAGGCCTTGCCAGCCAGATGAACGGATCGCCCTGCTTAACTTTCTCGCAGCTCATGATCAGGCCGGGGTGTCGCCTTCAGTGCGCAGGGTCGGGCCATCGCTGTTATAGGCCGACGCCGCTGCACTGATGATGCGCTTGATCCACACCGGATAGTAATCACCCGCATCCAGATCACCAAGACTCAGGCCTGTGGCTTTCGAGGTCGGTGCGCTGAAAGTCTCACCAACTGGTGGAGTGCTCTCATCCGCAATGACCTCGGCCGTGCCGTTCTTGCCCTCGCCTGCCAGCGCCAGCTCAACACTGGAATCACTGGACGGTGTCACGGTTTGTATCCACAGCTTGACCGTACTCCAGGTCAGTGTGCCGTGGGCATTTTTGATGTAGAGGCAACGGTACTCGGTGTCGCCGGAGCTGGCTTCATCACCGGTCACATCATCGAACAGATTGTTCAACACTGCTGTGGTAATTTCTCCACCCCCAACCGTAGACATCGCGCCACCAAGGGCTGCATCTGGGTCGGTGTTTGAAGCACCACCGGAAAGGCGGTACTCGATATCGGTTGCTGCAATTGGCATAACTGCCTCCTAGTGTAGGACGACGTCCTCGTCCGCTCTGATTAAAGTGTTTTCCTGATCAACTCTGGCCAGGGTGTTCTGTTGTGCCACGTGGATCAGCCGGTTACCGCTGAACTCGCTGACATTTCGATCAATGATATCGCCGAGGATATTCCAACGGACACTGAGGTCAGCCTCTGACAGAGCGATGATGTTCCACTGGGCCGCCAGGTCTGCTGCGGCCAGCTCTATGATGCTGTACAGCAGCTCAGCGTCATTGGCGATAGTGGCGAGGATCTGCCATGGCAGCGCAACATCGCCTGCGGCAAGGCCCTTGATATTGAACGGCGCCTGCAGATCGCCCTGGGTCAGCTCGGCAATGTTGTAGGTGGCTGCGAGGTTAGAACCAACTGCTCCAAGCTCCAGGATGTCCCAGAGTATCTGACTGTCAGCAGAGGCCAGCGATAGGATGTCCCACAGCACCTGCGAGTTGGCTCCAACAGATTCAGCGACGTTGTAAAGCGCCTGGAGGTTTGCCCCAACTACAGCGGCCTCAAGAATATCCCACAGCAGCTGGCTGTCTGCGCTCGCAAGCTGCCTGAGGTGCCAGGGCAGGCCGGCGTCAGATGCAATGAGTTCAGCTATGTTCCAGGGGAGCTGCGAGTCGGCGCCAGCGGATTGTGTGATGTTCCATAGGAACTGGGAGTTGCTGCCTGCGGTTTGCGCAATATTCCAAAGTGTTTGGCTGTTACCTGCAACCAACTCACTCAGGTTGTACAGTGATTGTAGGTCTGCACTGACCGGGGTGGGCGGTGCGACCCCACTGGGTACAATTCTTATGCGTGATAAACGTGGCATAGTCTAGGCCGGTATTAGGAATTGGTATGGGTCTAGAGACAGGCTTTGCACCTCTGATTCAGTCAGCACACCATCAAACAGAAACAATGAGCGCAAATTCATGCCAGCATAAGAATAAGCACCGCCAAGATACATCCTGCCCAATGTTGCGTTGCCCGTGCCGCCCTTTGTTAGTGAAGGAGCCGTGCCGCTAGTGGTTAGGGACTGCTCAACTCCGTTTATATAAAGCACCGCGCTTACTAAACCAGATACTGAGAACGCAAATTTATGCCATACATCCTGAGCAAGTGACGGGCTGTTAATTGAGCGTCGATTACCAGGTCCAACACCCAAGCCATCTCCGCGAATTATAGAAAGCAGGTTAGTGGCACCACGATACAGGTGCAACCCATCATAATTTGCCGTTAAGGCTGATGCGAAAACCGGGTTGTTTGTCGCAGACTTTGTGAACATGACCTCGCCAACAAAGTGAAAAGAATTCATATCTTTTGGTAGGCGTGACCCGTCAAACACTCCAATGTCATTTACGCCGTCAAACGCTAGATAGTTCTCCTTCTGAACAAGACCATTGAGGTGACCTACAGCGGTATTATTTGCGTGATCTATTCGGCCATTCAACACTCCAAATACAAGCTGATCCTTATCTATCACCACCGGACCTGTAGGTTTAATCCCTGCGCCTAGTAGTACTGGCTCCTCAAATCTAGGATCTGGTAGCTGGTAGCCGTCTGTCGCATTGACTGGGGGTGGGGTGGTGATGGCTAGGGCTGGTGATGCTAGTGCAGGGCTTAGTATCTGCGCCTTTGGTTTCAGTGAGCGGTAAGGCTCCATTGATATAATCCGGCCCTCTTCTGGCGAAACTATACCGGACTCAGGTACTTGGCCAGCAAAATAGACTGTGCCTGCAAAGAAGTTGCTCACTATGTCCCTTTCCAGTGCACCTATAGTCTCTCTGTCGTATGTAACTGTCTCTGCCACTGACACAGCAGAAAGCTCTAACTCCCCATCTATGTACAAATACGTTGTGCCGCCAAGCCTGTTGTGGATTAAAACAAAGGTATGTGGCTTCCCATCATTAACCGCTGTTGTTCCCGTTTCATTGTAATGGGATCCGCTATATGAGCCTCTAGAAAATACCTTGGCATACGCCCCATCCTTAATAATTCCAATAATTGGGTTGTTATCCGTAGTACGCCCCATTGAGTAAATCCACTCACTCGTGCCAGTGTCTGTCCACGAGGCAACCAATACAATTACTGATCGCCCTGTATCATCACCAAAACCGGCGGGACTTGGCAACCTAAAATAGTGGTCAGTGCCATTAAATACTAACCCCGTGCCATGCCTGCTATCTGCGACAGTGGTAAGTTGTGACCCGCCGTACCCCCCTTTCTCCCCAGTGGCGACACTTACAAACCTGCTACCCTCTACTACCCAGCTACGGGTTAGCGCGTTTGGTACAGAGTAGTCTATAGAAAGTGGGCCTTTTGGCTTACTAACACCCCGTCCCGTCATATCAGCCACACCCTGTCATCAGCAGTCTCTGCCTCTACTGGGACGTTTAGGTGGGGGGTTTGGGGCTTTAGGAATTGGTAGGGTGAGCGAGATAGAGATAAGTGCTCGTCAGCAGATAGTGCCCTCTTAAAGCCATAGATAGCGTGTATCTTTCCTACGAACTTCCTAGAAGATTCAGACTCTGGAGAGTCTGATGTAATCCTTGCCCCCGCTATTGTCAAAGGGTATGACGAGCTGCCTGTCACAGACCCGGTGGCGTCCTCTGCGTCTTTAACTCCATTGGTGTAAATGACCACTCCAGTAGAAACGCTGTATCCTACAACGACAAGAGATTCAGCTTCTATGTCAACGCTGCCGATTATGCTAAAATCGCCTGCGTCTCCGTAATAGCTGTTGTTCTTTGGGTACACGCCACCGATTCCCCCAGTAAGGCGATGCTGCCAATGGTATGCAGATGTTGTGCCCCTTGATATTATTGCGGGGTTAGCCCCTCCATCGGCCTCTGGGGTAATGATAGCGACAACAGTCCACTCGGACAGTCCAGCATCAAAGAGAACAGAGGTATCTCTCCAGAACGCTACGTCGGTTACGGCAGGCCCTGCATACCAATCGCGCCCATCAAACACTAGCTTGTTAGTCTGCGGGGGAGTGCCCGTCACCATCTCAATGCCTGACCCACCAATACCCCAGCAAAATCCGAGCCCCCGAGCCAGCGGGTGGCTCCAATCAATCTCAACAGGCCCAACAGGCTTAACCCCAGCAGGTAACACACTAGGCATCTCTATCAGCTTGCGAGTAGCAGGCATAACTTATGCGGTGCCGTAAGTAACAGGCGTCACATACAGTGCCCAGCCAGCATCCACCGAAGCCACACCAGCACCTCCATCTACCCATTTAGCCCAGTACTTGCCACCATTGAGGTTAAGAGGGAGAGGAGGAGACTCGAAGAACTGCTGTGCATCTGCGGGGTCTACGTTAAACGTCCACAAATAGTCATGCTCATAGTTCGCATCTACATCAGGAGCATCATTAGCACCACCTACAATCTTCTGCTCATAGATATGAATAGCAGCACCCGCAGTAGGAGCGGCACTGAATCCACCAGCGGCAGTTTTAAACTCAAAGATACCAAGAGGGTAGCCAGCATCATCAGCAGCAGTACGAGTATCATCAGTAGCTTCTGCAAAAGAGCCATCCGAGATGGACGCTGTTGACCCAGTAGCAGCTAGAGTCAGTTTTGTACCTTTGTTTAAGAGTGCTTCATTAGCCATTATGCGGTCCTCGCTACTTCAATGTCACCAGCACGGATGCGGCCTGTAATGCCAGCATTCTCTGCCCGTGATACGTCTTCGGTTAAACGGGTTGCCAGCTCAGTCAAGATAGACGTCCCAGCAAAGATAACTTCCAGCGCCTCACGTACGGGAGTCCCATTCGTAAGATCAAATGCCCCATGACTGGAAGACACCAGCAACAAGGCATCGCGCTTATCTACTGATAGTGCTGCGTAATCTGCCGGGAAGCTCAGTGCAACCTGTACCATCTCGTCAATAGGCATGGATGCTCTATTTCTAGTGACAGTGCCGGGGTCATTAACCCACGTGGCAAGCTCACCATCCGTCAACGTGGCATGATCCACGTTAGTTTCAATTAATGTTCGTAGTGCTTGGTAGTCCATCATTTCCACCTCAATTTAGCCTGGGCAACAAATCGCCCATAGAATGCAAAAGCCGCAAAGCCAGAAGCAATCACCTTGTCCAGATTTTCCATAATGAAACCAGCGTCCTCCTGGGTGAAATCAATCCCCACAGTCGGTGCCCACATGGTCAGCGAGGCCAGAATAAGCCCGATGATTGTCTTACTTTTGAGTATCGATTTTTCCACATGCTTTCTCCGCAGCTTCTCAGTCCCTGTAAATGCTACGGGTACGCGGAAACCAGCCCAACCTTTCATTTCGGACAGAACGGGACAGATTGCACAATTTGGGACAGAAAGCTCGGGGGTTGAGATTCAGCCGATCCAGTCGGAAACGTCGAGTTTTTCTTCCTGCGCCCTGCCGTCACCGAACGGCCAGGCAGACATCACCAGGGCGACCATGGGGTCGATTCGCTGGGTGGAGAGGTCTTTCGCCAGAGCGGAAATACCCTCTCTGCCCTCGGCCGCAATGGCAACACTGGCGGCCATGGCAAGCGCGGGATGACCTCCGTGACGAATGCGCTTCTCGATGAGCAAGATCTGGAGACTGGAGAGCCGCATGCCCATTGTCTTGAAGAACTGGGGTACCTCCTCCCACTTCGCATCCTGGAACACACCAACTCGCGCGCAAGCCGACTTGAAGTGCTCAACCATCGCCTTGTCGAAGTGGATCTCGTCGACGTGGATCTCCAGGTCTTCCAGCTCATCTTTCAGCGCCTGGGCTATCTGGTCAAAGTCCATGGTCTTTCCGCCTATTGCAACCATCGACCCATCCTGCACCCAAAGATCATATGGCGCCTTATCACGACGGGCCCGTTCCTCGATGCCGCTGGTTGGACAGAACACAAATGGGAGTGTCTGGACAATGCCGTCGTCGGCCTCTGCAGTGAGAACAGCCGCGGTGAGGTCATTCCTGGCAGACAGGTCCAGCCCCATGCTCACCTTCCCGGACCGGAAGGCCTCCATGTCGATATCGCCGGCGCATCCTCTCCACACGCTCGCAGAAATTGCCAAACCGACTCTGGCCACCCTCTGGTTCAGATACTGGTTTCTGGCCTCCGACTCCTTCGCCGGGATCTGCTCTGCCTGCTCCATCAGTTCCTGGAGGTCTTTCTCCGAACGGAATATTCCCAGACCCGGGTTCGCCATCTCCCAGGCTTTGCGATCCTGCAGGTCCGCTTCTTTGTCGGCGGCATAAACATGGGAAACGGTATTCTTGGGCTCTTTGGTCTCAGCGTTATCCAGTAGCATCGAGAAATAGTCTAAATCGCTTCTGGCCTGAGTGGAGATCTTGAAGAACATCGCGTCATCATGAGACCCCTGGCGGGAGTCCAACATATTGGTGAATGCTGAGGTGGGACCAACAATCTGCCCGGCCTCATCAAGCACAATTACCCGGAGGCTTTGCCCATATCCGGACTTTGCATCGCTTGAAAGAGCCGTGTATCTGGTCTTCTTCGACAGCCCGAACAGCTGCTTCTTCGATGACAGTGGCCTGTACCTGCCCTCCAGGTCCGGAGACATCATCAGCATGTCATGCATCTGGTCAAAGCAGAGCGCGGCCTGATTTCTACTCATCGCACCGCTGGCAATATTGGTGTTTTGTTTGGCCAGTGGTCCCACCAAAAAGGCGAGTAAGATCACCGACATCAATGCAGTTTTACCGTTACGGGCCGCAACACTGAGGTTGGCGAATTTGGTGCCGTGGGGATTATCGAACACTGCGAGGATGAAGACCTGCTGGAAAACCTCCAGGATCATGGGCTTTCCAATCAGCGGACCCTCTGCTACCACCAGGTGGAGAGCAGCAAATGCAATAACCTGCTCACCAAGGGTCTGTGGGTCCTCGCAGATGTCATCGATGTGGCGGAGCAGGGGAACCGGGCCGCACTTGATCGCATCGAGGACCGTCTGGGGAATTTCTACGTGTCGGGTCACGCGATCAAATTCAGACTCGGTTTACCGCTCGGTACTGGTGGGGCTTCCTGCCCAGTTATATCGCCGTCTTCACCGTCTGGAATGGCCAGCTTGCCATTGCGAGCAGCTCCGACCGCTCGCTCTGCACTGGTATTCAGACCAATGACGCGGAGCTCGCTGTGGATCAACTTCTGGGTGGTTCGGACCTCGGTGTGAATCGGGTGGACAGCAACCGTGCCGCCAGACTTGGTGTAGGTCCTCGGGGTTCTTCGGGCCTCAACGCGGAGCTTTCCGAGTTCAGTCTCCAGCTTCACGATTCTGTGCACTCCTCGAAGCTCTGCCTCGGTCCACGAATCTCTGCAGAGACAATACTGGTTCCAGGCCACTTTTTCCTTCTTCGTCAGGACCGAAAGTCCTTCAGGAACGGAGTATCCATGGCGCTGAGTCTGCGCTGCGGCCACCTGGGAATCGACTGAATCACTACGCTGTTTACGTTTGTCCATTTTTGTTAATCCTCATCAAGTCCTGAATATCTCGTTTTTTCCAAATAGCACGCGAAGAAAAGAC
>Ga0209345_10000817_pt1 | contig 39993 bp, 39 predicted proteins | sample Cruoilmetagenom7_FD_187294 | JGI IMG/M metagenome (GOLD analysis project Ga0209345, IMG submission 187294) | Oil polluted marine microbial communities from Coal Oil Point, Santa Barbara, California, USA - Sample 7 (SPAdes) (version 2) | ecosystem: Environmental > Aquatic > Marine > Oil seeps ...
CCGGCCTCGGAACGGAGTATTAACTATGAAAGATCAGTTCCCATTTGCCGTTGCCCGGGTAACCCGCCGCTGGCGCAAGCTGTTAGATGAGCGCCTGAAGGATCTGGGTGTTACTCAGGCCCGCTGGACCACAATGGTTTATCTCAAAGAGGGTGGCGAAGGCCTGACCCAGCGCGAACTGGCGAGCCTGATGGCCATTGAGAACCCGACGCTGGTGCGTCTGCTGGATAGTCTGGAGCAGCAGAAACTGATAGAGCGTCGTGCTTGCCCTAATGACCGCCGTGCCCGCCGTTTGCATCTTACGGATCCAGGCCGGGAATTCATGGAAGTTCTTACCGCCCGGGCAAATGCGCTGCGGGACGAAATGCTTGACGGTATCAGCCCTGACGAAATCGAGAGCGCACTGAAAGTGTTCCACAAAATTCTCGATAATGCTGAAAAGCAGAAGTAAGCACACCAATAACAGCGCGGGTAAGTTGGCAGAAATCTGCGCAAAGATGATTGTTATGTCAGTGATATTTATTTAGTATCAACAACTTCTCCTCAGGGGAGTAGTCTTCGCGTCTTGATTCTTCAGGAGCGAACGGTGGTCAACATACTTGGGGCACAATCCCCATGGTCACCGTGTTTCATCGGCCTATCGGTGAAATTGGCAAGACCTGAGGCAGACTACCTCCAAGGGCGGAAGGTAGGCTGCCTCATGTCTGACTATCCGCCCCGGACAAATCCATGGATGCCTTTCTTACCTCTACTGTAGCGGTTGCCATTGCCGAAATTGGCGACAAGACCCAGTTACTCTCACTTTTTCTTGTTGCGCGTTATTCCAGACGTTTCGCCATTATCATGGGTATTCTGGTCGCGACGATTCTGAATCATGCGCTCTCTGCCTGGCTGGGTGCCTGGGTTGCTGCCTGGATCCCGGAATCATGGCTTCCCTGGATCCTGTCGGTAAGTTTTGTGCTGATAGCTCTGTGGCTTCTGATTCCAGACAAAGACGATAGCGACGACTCCCGGTTTCTGGGCATGGGGGCCTTCATGGCGACAACCGTAATGTTTTTTCTGGCAGAGATAGGTGATAAAACCCAGATTGCTACCGTTGTATTGGCCGCCCGTTATACTGAAACAATGTGGGTTATTATGGGTACAACTGTGGGGATGTTGCTGGCCAATATACCGGTTATCATGGCTGGTCACTGGATAATGGATCGTATGCCACTGGCGGCCGCACGGATTTGTGCGAGTATTCTGTTTGCGGTTATGGCTGTTGTGACACTTTCATCGGTACTCTGGAACTCTTGAGGGTGGCAGCTGTCACTGAACCCGGAGAGGCCGGTTTTTCTGGAATGGAATTTATGGAATTTAGAAAATATTCGATACTGATGCTGCTTGTGGGCTCTCTGGTTTTCCCGGCTGCATGGGCTGCAGAGCAAAGTAGTCCACCTGAAAAACCAGTTTCTGAAAAGACGTCCGACCGTAGCCCCCGGGTACCAACATTCAAGGTGAATGGTGATCTGGCAGGTCAGCTGGGTGTGTTTACTACCCGTTACGAAGATACGTTTGCCGAGGTGGGGAGTCAGCTTGCGATAGGCTATCTCGAGTTGGTAAAAGCGAACCCGGGTGTGGATCCCTGGTTACCCGGTGAAGGCACCACTATTACACTTCCGCGGCAGTACGTAATTCCGGAAGCCCGCCGGGAAGGTATAGTGATTAACCTGGCTGAGTACCGGCTTTACTATTTCACCGGCGGGGGCGTGCAGGTATACCCGGTTGGCGTTGGTAGCGCTGAGAACCCATCCCCCCTGACTGATGCCAAGGTAACCATGCCTCTGGAATCGCCGGCGTGGTATCCCCCTGCCAGCATTCGCGCAGAATATGAAGCCTCCGGTGACTTCTTGCCCCGCATGATCCCGGCTGGTCCGGATAATCCTTTGGGCACCCACGCTCTTTTGCTGAGTGAGAAAGGTTATCTGATTCACGGTACCAATAAACGCTTTGGTGTGGGTATGCCTGTCAGCCACGGTTGCTTTCGCATGTATAACGAGGACATATCCCGCTTTGTATACCAGGTGAGCAAGGGTACTCCGGTGCAGATTGTTAACGACCCGGTAAAAATGGGAATGTCTGGTGGCGAGGTCTGGCTTGAAGTTCATCGTCCTCACGAAGACTATAGCCAGGAGGACCGGGATCGTCTGTGGCGTGAAGTCACTCTCGAAGTTGAAGCGTTTCGCCAGAAACATCCGGGTGTAGAGGTTCAGCGCAAGGCAATAGAGCTGGCTGTAGATCAGGCGGACGGAATTCCTGCCATGGTTGGTGAGCAGGTTGCGCGCCTGGCATCCGACAAGACGCCAAATGAGAAGCAGATGATTACGGCAGAGGAGCCTGAGCAGAAGTTGTATTTCTGATTCTGCTGGAAGGTAATTCGAAGCTGAGCGAAAAGACGCAATAAAAAAAGGCCGGGAGTACCGGCCTTTTTGCAGTGCTTAAGCTTAAGTCTTACTTCATGCTTGCACGATCGAGCATACGCTTGGCGCGCTCGTTTGCTTCGTCAGCAGATTTTTGAGCTGCTTTTGCTGCGGCCAGAGCCTGGTCTGCAGCTTGCTGTGCAGAACGTGCTGAGCTGGCAGCGCTATTAGCGGTGTTCATTGCTTTGTCAGCAGTCTGCGCGGCAGAGCTGGCAGTTGCATTGGCTTCGTCAAGAGCGCCTTGCTCAGTAGTTGCACAACCTGCAGTCAGAGCAGTAGCCAGTGCGATTCCGGCGATCGTCAGTTTACGCATTGTAAATCCCCTTATTGGTCGAGTTATTTCCTGTTGATCCGACGGTCAGTTCAGACAACTTCATGTCAGCTTCGGCCCGATAGGCGTTGACTACCGGAGTCGAGAAACAGTGTAAAACACTCTGAGACGAAATGTTAACTAAGTATACGTGAATTTTCTCAGGTTATGACAACAACTTAATTCTTGCGTCACAGAGAAGTGTTCAGGGAAGGATGCGAATGGGTGTGCCATCGTTGACCAGTTGCCAGATTTCGTCCATTTCCTGGTTATTGACCGCGATGCAGCCGTTGGTCCAGTCCAGGCCAGTATAAGCGAACGCCATGTCTTCAGAGCCATTGGGCAGGCCGTGAATCATGATGCTGCCACCGGGATTCAGGCCCCAGTTCTCCGCCATTTCGCGGTCTTTTTTGCTGGGGTAAGATATGTGAATGGATTTGTAGAAACTACTGCCTGAATTACGCCAGTCAAGAGTGTAATCCCCTTCTGGCGTGCGCTGATCGCCCTCGAAGAGCTTGTGCCCCTCCGGGTTGTCACCGAGCGATATACGGTAACTTCTGATCACTTCTTCCCCGTTCATCAGGTAGAGGCGACGCTGCCCTTTTTTTACCAGTACCTTGCTGACTATCAGCGATTCCTCAGAGGATTCGCTCTCTTCCGGCATTCGGGAATCTGCCCTGGCCAGCAAATCCGAGCTATAGGCTGGGAAGCTTGCCGAAAAAAACAGAGCCAGAAAACACAGGATTAATAAACGGGGAATAGCCATAACCTTAACTTACCAATGATTAATCTTTGCTTAAGACCGTTTATAACATAACCAGTAAGCGAAATGTTAAGGGGTTTTGTTAACTTTTATGGCTATCCAGTGCGAATATCAGGGATTTTGTGACTTATCCATTTTCAGGCCAACCTTGGTAACCTGGTCTGCCTCTGTGGCTCTTGCCACCAGGGTGACGGGCCCAAGTACCACGGTGTCACCAATGACCGGATGGCCTTTGGTGCGCCGGGCAAAGCATTCCGCCAGTGACAGCTCCGGAGGCAGTTCATTGAATTCGATGCCATAAACCTGTTCGACATCACCGAGCAACGCATCACCGTTCAGTACAAAGTCGCCGAAGAAAGCTCTCTCCGCCAGGTATTTCGGTGTATGGCGTCCGCTCAGGGCCTTGCCCAGCTCCTTCAACACGCTGGGCGTGGCAAATATGGCGACCATGTCGCCACTGGATACTTCCAGGTCGGCATTGGGTTGCAGGCAGACCCTGTCGCGGAATACACCTGCAATGGCCGTGTTTTCAGGAATGCGTAGCTGGCTCAGAGCCTTGGGGGTTTCCCAGTTTTCCCCTCGTAAGGGGAAAAGCATAAGTTCGTGATCACCAGCTGCAGGGGTGTCCAGCGGCAGGCGGCGATATGGCTCGCCGTTTGCCGGTATTTCAAGGCGTAGCAGGCGCGCAAGCGGAGCAATGGTGGTGCCCTGGACCAGCAGAGAGACCAGAACGATAAAAAAGGCGGCGTGGAACACGAGCTGCGCTTCTGGCACGTCGGCAATGATCGGGAACAGAGCCAGGACGATGGGTACGGCCCCCCTTAGTCCTACCCAGCTGATAAAGCCGAGTTCCCGGGGGTTAAAGCCGAATGGCCAGACGGTGAGCATGACAGTTAGCGGACGGATGACGAAAATCAGCGCCAGGGCAAGGATCAGGCCGCTTCCCGCAAGGGGAAGCAGGTCAGTTGGGTTGACCAGCAGGCCGAGAATCAGAAACAGGCACAGCTGGGCCAGCCAGGCCAGGCCATCGTGAACCTGAAGAATCATGGGCATCATCCGCACCTGACGGTTCCCGATTACAACGCCGCTCAGGTAAATGGCCAGAAACCCACTGCCGCCGAGAGCATTGACGGAGGAAAACACCAGAATACCGGCGGCCACCACCAGAAGTGGGTACAGAGAGGGGGTCAGGCGAATACGATTGGCCAGCTCTGCAATCAGAAAGCCGCCGATAATGCCGCCAATGCCGCCAATGCTGAATTGTTTTACCAGCAGGATCAGTGAGTCCTGAATCACGTGCTCGCCATTGCTGGCAATCAGAGTGACCATCATCAGCGTCAGGAAAATCGCCATGGGGTCGTTACTGCCGGATTCAATTTCAAGTGTGGCGCTCACACGCTCATTCAGGTGCAGCCCACGGCCCTGCAGTAACGAAAATACGGCCGCAGCATCGGTTGATGAAATAATTGAGCCAATGAGAAGGGCCGTCATCCAGTGCAGATCGAACACCAGCCAGGCGACGAACGCGGCACCTAGTGCCGTCATGGCAACGCCTACAGTTGCGAGCACCATAGCCGGCTTGAGGCCTACGCGGAAGGTTTCCGCCCGGGTGCGCATGCCGCCATCGAGCAGAATAACGCCCAGCGCCAGGTTGGCGACCAGGAAGGAAAGCTGGAAATCGTCGAACTCAATGCCGCCGGGGCCATCTTTGCCCATCATCATGCCTACTACCAGGAAAAGTAGTAGTACCGGCATGCCTACTCGGCTGGAAAGCGGGCTCAAAACGATGCTGATAACAAGCATCAGGGCACCGACAAGGGTGAGCGTTGGATCCATCAGAACTCCGTAAGAGAATGCTTGCCGGGAGCCGGCTGAAGCGCTTATATTGCGCGGGTAGTCACGCCTTCTGGCGGGTGTAGTTCAATGGTAGAACGGCAGCTTCCCAAGCTGCACACGTGGGTTCGATTCCCATCACCCGCTCCATGTCCTCTAAGTTTGCCCATCACGCGCTCCGTAAACAAGTTACTGTGTTCCTTGAGTTTTATATAGGTATAAAAATTCATAATACCTATAGCTAGTTGATGTTTTGTATTGTAACTAATCAAATCGTCCCCACACGATTTCACGTTTTTCAGGATATTAAATATGCAATTGTTTGCATATTTAATATCCGTAATGAGGCGGAATTTCGTTATCACCAACAACAACATGACAAGAACAAAAGGGTTTGTTTATGGATGGGATAGCCGAAGACCGCTTGTTCAGCGGCGATACCTCGCGCCCGAAGCCGGGCTTTTTTGATCGGGAAAATACGGTTGCTGGCCCTGGTTTTAACCGCTGGCTGGTGCCTACTGCGGCGTTGGCAATACACCTGTGTATCGGTATGGCTTATGGCTTCTCGGTATTCTGGTTGCCGATGGCAAATCTTGTGTCGGGTGCAGACCCGGTCGCTTGTGCGGATATCAGCTTCTTTCAGGCGCTGACTACCACTTCCTGTAACTGGGCGGTCAGCCACGTTACCTACACCTTCGGAATATTCATCGGCATGCTTGGCATTTCTGCCGCGCTGTGGGGCGCCTGGCTGGAACATGCGGGCCCGCGCAAGGCTGGTGCTATTGCAGCGCTCTGCTGGGGTGGCGGTCTGATACTGGGCGGCATTGGTGTCATGACTCATCAACTCTGGCTGCTCTATCTGGGCTGCGGTGTACTTGGTGGTATTGGCCAGGGGTTGGGTTACATCACCCCGGTTTCAACGCTGATCAAGTGGTTCCCGGATCGCCGTGGTATGGCTACCGGGTTTGCGATTATGGGGTACGGCGGCGGAGCGATGGTTGGTGCCCCTCTGGCGGTATGGCTGATGGGACATTATTCAGTGGATGGCGGCACAGGCGTCGCCAGCACTCTGATGACCATGGGTGTTATCTATTTCTTCGTGATGATGGCTGGGGCGCTTGGGTTCCGGGTGCCACCTAACGGCTGGAAGCCGCTGGGCTGGGAGCCTGCCACTGGCCCACAAGCCAATACCATGATTACCCATGGCCATGTACACCTGAACCGGGCATGGAAAACCAAACAGTTCTGGCTGATCTGGAGTGTCCTGTTCCTCAACGTAACTGCCGGGATAGCAGTTATCTCAATGGCAAGCCCGATGCTGCAGGATGTTTTTGGTGGTGCTCTCGTGGGGATCAAGGATTCCGCCGCCGAGCTCACCGCAGCCCAGAAAACGGCAGTAGTCGCTGCCGCCGCTGGTCTGGTTGGACTGATCAGTCTGTTCAACAGTGTTGGCCGGCTGTTCTGGGCATCGCTTTCTGACAAGCTGGGCCGCAAAAATACCTACCTGACATTTTTTGTTCTCGGCATTGCGATGTATTGCCTGCTGCCCACCTGGGGCCATCTTGGCATGGCGGGCATGTTTGTGATTTCCATCTGCGTGATCATGAGTATGTACGGCGGGGGCTTTTCAACTGTTCCAGCGTATCTTGCTGATATTTTCGGCACGCAAATGGTCGGGGCTATCCATGGTCGCCTGTTGACGGCCTGGACCGCTGCGGGCCTTGTCGGCCCGGTGGTTATTGCGTTGATTCGCGAAGTGCAGCTGGAGGCGGGAATTGAGCCGGCGCTGGTATACGACCGCACGCTCTACATCATGGCCGGCTTGCTTGTTCTGGGGCTTATCTGCAACAGCCTGATCAAGCCTGTGGATGCATCTCTGCACATGACGGATGAAGAGCTGGCTCGCGAGCGTATGCTGCAGCGGGATAACGGCGCTTCTGCCGATGCCCAGTCTGCAGCCCGTGGCGCGTTCGGGATAGTCGGAGTGCTGGCCTGGCTGGCGGTAGGTATTCCCTTCCTGATAGGGCTCTACATTGCACTCGCGAAGGCAGCTGCGCTGTTTTGATGAATGTTCAGGCTTCTCCGGCAGTCAGCGCGTCAAGCGTGGTGATCTCGCCGGGGAAGTCTGGCTCGTAACCCGGCACCCTGGTAATACGATCGATCAATGTCGGGGACTTCAGGAGCTCGGTCAGGTGACCGAGTGTTGCGGGGGGCAGGCGATCCTGCCGATAGATCAGCATGTAGTGTTCGCTCGCCAGTTCAGTGAAGTTCAGATTGAACTGTTCGGCGGCGGCCTGCACGCCGAAACCGACTTCCGCCATACCTGAAGCTACGAAGGCAGCAATGGCGGTGTGGGTGAACTCCTGCTGGGAGGTTCGGTTCACGCTGTCCTCGGCGAGGCCTTGCTGCTTTAGCAGAAAGTTAAAAAGGATCCGGGTGCCGGAGTGGCGGTCACGGCTGATAAAGCTGAGGCCGGAGGCGCTCAGATCCTGCAGGGTTCGAATGGTGTCATGCTCACCTATACGCGTCATCAGTCCTTCGCGTCGGGTTACAAAACGGATAAGGCGGTGGTGAGTTTTGTCCAGGTGCTTCTGGTAATGGCCGATGATTTGCCGTGCCAGCGCCGGGCAGGTGGGTACGTGGAAACTTGCGGCATCACATTCGCCGCGATTAAGAGCGGAAAGTGCTTCTTCCGGATTTCGATACTGCAGGCTGATGCTGACCTGCTTCGAGAATTCCGGCAGCAGTGCCACAGCGTAACCGTGGCTTGCATGCAGGCGCAGGGTAGGCTGAGTGCCGGCCAGCAACTGCTGAATCTGGTCGTTGAGTTCCGCTGTCATGCTGTCGATTTGGGGGCCAAGGCGGGCTTTTACACGGTGTTCCGCCCACAGCAGTTTTTCGCCCAGGTCTGAAAGCTCGCTGCCATGACCTTTGCGCATGACCACCAGAGGCAGGCCCAGAATATCGGCGCCGCGATTGAGGAGGTTCCAGGCATGCCGGTAAGAAATGCCAGTGGCTGTAGCGGCCATGGTGAGCTTGCCAGTGTCGCGGATGCTTTCCAGCAGGCGGAACAGAACTGGCTCGAAAAGTTCGTCGGTATCAGTGCGAAATACCCAGGCGGGGGATATGTTCAGTTTTTTATTATGCATTATGATTCATATTTCCGTGGTGGTGTCTGGAGTGCTAATTTGGCTTGATTGAGAGTGTTGTTACTGTATCAGAATAAAAACAGGTAGGAATAGTTATGCATATGTCAGAGAGAGCTGACCACAAAACGGCCGCCATGCCGGTGCCCGCTCCCGGCGACTGGAGCCCTGACATCATCCGTCAGGAAGTTGCAGCCCTGCAGCATGAGCCCGGAGCGCTTTTACCCATTCTGCACGCAATACAGGACCGCATCGGGTATGTGCCAGAGGGCGCTGTTCCCATAATTGCCGAAATGCTGCAGCAGACCCGTGCCGATATTCACGGCGTAATCAGCTTTTACCATCATTTCCGGACTCACCCGGCTGGCAGTAATGTGCTGGAGGTGTGTCGGGCTGAGGCCTGCCAGGCCCGGGGTGGTCGCGCGCTTGAACACCATGTTCAGGAGAAGCTGGGCGTGGATTATCACGAGACTACCAGCGATAACGAGTTCACTCTTGAGCCTGCGTACTGTCTGGGCAATTGCGCCTGCGGCCCGTCTATCCGGGTGAATAACGAAATAATTGGCCGGGTGACCCCGCAAAAATTTGATGAGCTGGTGGACAAACTGACAACGTCTGTCCTCCAGATAAAATGAAAGCAGGAGCAAAATCCATGACAATAACAATCTATGTGCCCTGCGATACAACTGCCCTTTCTCTGGGCGCTGACAGGGTGGCACAAGAGCTGCAGCTTGCGGCGACAGCCCGGAATCTGGATGTCCGCCTGGTAAGAAATGGTTCTCGCGGGCTGTTCTGGCTCGAGCCTCTGGTTGAGGTGCAAACGCCTTATGGTCGCGTAGCATATGGTCCTGTTGAACCAGGGCAGGTGGAAGAACTGGTGGCAGCCGGATTGTTTGACGGTAATCCGGACCACGCTTTGTATCTTGGGGATATCGCTCAGCATCCCTACCTGCAACGCCAGCAACGCCTCACGTTTGCCCGCATTGGTATAACCGATCCGGTGTGCATTGAAGACTACATCGCCCATGGCGGTTTCGCCGGTCTGAAGAACGCGGCGGCGCTGACACCCCAGGGGATCGTGGATGAAATAAAAACTTCCGGTCTGCGTGGCCGTGGTGGTGCCGCATTCCCTGCCGGTATCAAATGGCAGACCGTGCTGGACGAACCTCACAACCAGCAAAAATACGTGGTCTGCAATGCCGACGAAGGCGATTCGGGTACCTTCGCCGATCGTCTGGTGATGGAATGTGATCCCTACATGCTGATTGAGGGCATGACCATTGCGGGTCTGGCCGTGGGAGCCACTCTCGGCTTTATCTATGTGCGCTCTGAATACCTTCTTTCCAAGAAAATGCTGGATGAAGCCATCCGCAGAGCGGAAGAGCACGGTTATCTGGGTGACAATGTCTGCGGCAATGGGCGCGCCTTCCGCCTGGAAGTGCGGCTGGGAGCCGGGGCCTATATTTGTGGCGAGGAAACCTCCCTGCTGGAAAGCCTCGAAGGCAAACGCGGGCTGGTGCGTTCCAAACCGCCGCTGCCTGCCATCAAAGGCCTCTTCGGCCAGCCCACAGTAGTAAATAACGTGCTGTCGCTGGCGGCAGTGCCATACATCATGGCCCACGGCGGTAAAGTCTACGCAGATTATGGTATGGGTCGTTCGTTGGGCACCCTGCCCATTCAGCTGGCGGGCAATATCAAACAGGGCGGCCTGATTGAACTGGCCTTTGGCGTTACCCTGCGCAAGGTGCTGGAAGACTTCGGTGATGGTTCCTTTACTGGCCGGCCCATAAAGGCTGTGCAGGTGGGTGGCCCGCTGATGGCCTATCTGCCGGAAAGTCAGTGGGATACGCCAATGGACTACGAAGCTTTCGCAAAACTTGGCGCAGGTATTGGTCACGGGGGTGTAGTGGTCTTTGATGATACTGTGGATATGGGTGAGCAGGCCCGGTTCGCCATGGAATTCTGCTCTGTTGAATCCTGTGGCAAATGTACCCCTTGCCGGATTGGTTCAGTGCGCGGTGTAGAAGTAATTGATCGCATCCGGGCCGGAGACAACAGCGATGACAATCTGGTGTTGCTGGAAGAGCTTTGCGAAACCATGGTGGACGGCTCTCTGTGCGCTATGGGCGGAATGACGCCCTTCCCGGTGCAGAGTGTGATGAAACATTTCCCTGAAGACCTGATGGCCAGCCCGCGCCCAGTGGAGGCATGATATGTTGCACTATTATGATCCGAGCACCGAAACCTTTGAGCCGGGCAAAAGCGTACTGAATCCCGATCTGGACTATGGAACGCCAGCGCGCCTTTCAGAAACGCTTGTGTCCATTTCTGTAGATGGCAGAGACATCACCGTGCCCGAAGGCACGTCTGTATTGCGGGCGGCTGCTTTGGCAGGTATCAATATCCCGAAACTATGTGCTACCGATAACCTGGAAGCCTTTGGCTCCTGCCGCCTTTGTGCCGTCGAGATTGAGGGGCGCCGTGGCTATCCTGCGTCCTGCACCACGCCTGTGGCTGAGGGTATGCAAGTTACCACCCAGACCGGCAAACTGGCGAAACTGCGCCGTAACATCATGGAACTGTACATATCCGATCACCCGCTGGATTGCCTGACCTGTCCGGCGAACGGCGACTGCGAACTGCAGGATGTTGCCGGTGCAGTGGGCCTGCGGGAAGTGCGTTACGGTTTTGAGGGCAAGAACCACCTGGAGGCTGAAACTGATGCCTCCAACCCTTACTTCAGCTTCGATCCCAGCAAATGTATTGTGTGTTCCCGCTGTGTGCGCGCCTGTGAAGAGGTGCAGGGAACTTTTGCGCTGACTATTGAAGGTCGCGGCTTTGATTCAGTGGTTTCTGCCAGCCAGCATGATCCTTTCATGGATTCCGAGTGTGTGTCCTGTGGTGCCTGTGTGCAGGCCTGCCCTACGTCCACGCTGATGGAAAAAACCGTGATCGATGCCGGCCAGCCCGAGCATAGCGTGGTAACAACCTGTGCTTATTGCGGTGTGGGGTGCTCGTTCAAAGCTGAAATGAAAGGCGACCAGCTGGTGCGCATGGTGCCGTACAAGGGCGGCGAAGCCAATCACGGACACTCCTGTGTAAAAGGCCGTTTTGCTTTTGGTTACGCTACCCACAAGGATCGCATCAAGGAGCCGATGATCCGCGAATCGATAAACGATCCGTGGAAAGTGGTGTCCTGGGATGAAGCCCTGGCATTCTCTGCCCAAAAGCTCAAGGGCATTCAGGCGGAATACGGCCGGGAAAGCATCGGCGGTATTACATCTTCACGTTGCACCAACGAAGAAACCTACCTGGTGCAAAAGCTGGTCCGCGCGGCGTTTGGCAACAACAACACGGATACCTGTGCAAGGGTTTGCCACTCGCCCACAGGATATGGCCTGAAAACCACTCTGGGTGAATCTGCCGGTACCCAGACTTTCGATTCGGTGATGAAAGCCGACACCATCATGGTGATCGGAGCCAACCCGACAGATGCACACCCGGTATTCGGTTCGCTGATGCGCCGGCGCCTGCGTCAGGGTGCAAAACTGGTGGTGATTGATCCGCGTCGCACCGACATTCTGAATACGCCCCATGGTGGCGAAGGCCTGCACCTGCCACTACGCCCCGGCACCAACGTGGCTATGGTCAATGCTCTGGCCCATGTCATTGTGACCGAAGGTCTTGAAGATACCGATTTCATCAGCAGCCGGTGTGATACCGAGGCATACCAGGCCTGGCGCAGCTTTATCGCAGAGGAACGCAACTCGCCGGAAGCCATGGAAGAAGTCACCGGCGTGCCGGCTGCTAAAGTCCGGGAAGCAGCCCGGACATATGCCGGAGCCGACAACGGGGCTATCTACTATGGTTTAGGTGTTACCGAGCACAGCCAGGGGTCCACCATGGTGATGGGTATCGCCAACCTGGCGCTGGCGACGGGTAACATTGGCCGTGAAGGTGGTGGTGTGAACCCATTGCGGGGCCAGAATAATGTTCAGGGCTCCTGCGACATGGGCTCATTCCCCCACGAGTTGCCTGGCTATCAGCACGTGAATGACCCCGCTGTGCGGGCACGCTTTGAGTCGGTTTGGGGTGTGGAAATTGATCACGAGCCAGGTTTGCGTATTCCCAACATGTTTGATGCCGCGGTTGCCGGCACCTTCCGGGCGCTGTACGTACAGGGTGAGGATATTGCCCAGTCAGACCCTAATACCCAGCATGTTGAAGCGGCCCTTAAGTCACTGGACTGCCTGATAGTGCAGGATATTTTCCTGAACGAAACGGCCAAGTACGCGCATGTGCTGTTGCCTGGTTCCACCTTCCTGGAAAAGAACGGCACCTTCACCAACGCTGAACGTCGCATCAACCGTGTACGTAAAGTGATGGAGCCCATTGCCGGCATGGAAGACTGGCAAGTGACCATGGCTTTGTCCAATGCTCTTGGCTATCCCATGAATTACAGCCATCCGTCTGAAATCATGGATGAAATTGCGCAGTTGACTCCCACCTTTACCGGAGTGAACTACGACAAACTGGAAGAGCAGGGCAGTATCCAGTGGCCGTGTAACGATGAGCATCCGGATGGTACGCCGACCATGCACACGCTGGACTTCCCCATTGGCAAAGGCCGCTTTGCGGTGACTGAGTATCTGGCTACAGAAGAGCGTACCAGCCGGCGTTTCCCGCTGCTTCTGACCACAGGGCGAATACTGTCTCAGTATAATGTGGGTGCCCAGACCCGCCGTACCAGCAATAGTGACTGGCATGAGGAAGATCTTCTGGAACTGCATCCCAGCGATGCTGAACTGCGCGGTGTGAAAGACGGCGACTGGCTGGGAATCAGCAGCCGCGTGGGCCACACGGTACTGCGGGCAAAAATCAGTACCCGTATGCTCCCGGGCGTGGTGTATACCACCTTCCACCACCCGGGCAGCGGCGCTAATGTGATCACCACCGACAACTCTGACTGGGCCACCAACTGCCCTGAATACAAGGTTACTGCAGTACAGGTGGAAAAAGTGACCCAGCCATCAGACTGGCAGCTTAACTTTGTGGACTTCGACAAGCGCCAGCAGGCCTTGCTGAAGCCCGCAATGGATAACCGGGAAGATCACCATGCAAATGCCCTCAAGTAGCAAGGAGGCGGCTGCCGTGGCTGATTCCCCGCCTCCAGTAAGCGAAGTGTGGGTGAGCGTGTGTGGTGGTATTGAAGGCGCGCGATCCCACGATCTGGTTGCTGAAGAAGTTCCGGTCGCCATGATTTACAACGGCGTTTCCCATGCAGTGATGATGGCTTCGCCCTGTGACCTCAAGGATTTCGCTCTGGGTTTCAGCCTGAGCGAAGGTATTTTGCAGCGTCCTGATCAGCTGTTCAGTATCGGGATAACCGCGGGTGAGGACGGCATTGAAGTGGATATGCACATTGCCGGCGACTGTTATGCGCGCTTGCGGGAGCAGCGCCGCAATATGGCCGGCAGAACCGGTTGCGGGCTCTGCGGTACAGAATCTCTTGCCTACGTGGTGCGGGCTCTTGAGCCGGTTACAGAGCAACCGCTACCGAGTGACGAAGCTGTTCAGGCTGCGCTGAAAAACCTGAAAAACCACCAGCCGTTGCAGTCGCAAACCGGTGCTACACATGGCGCGGCCTGGTGTGATGCCCAGGGCCGGATTATTCTGGCGCGGGAAGACGTTGGCCGGCACAACGCACTGGACAAGCTGATCGGTGCCAGCCTGCATGAGCATGGTGAACAGGCCTTCAGAGATGGGTTTGCACTGATCTCCAGCCGCGCCAGTTTTGAAATGGTACAGAAGGGGGCCAGCGTGGGCATAGCTACTCTGGTGGCGGTATCTGCCCCCACAGCCCTTGCTATCCGGGAGGCCCGTAAAAGCGGGATGAATCTTATCGGCTTTGCACGCCCTGGCCGCCATGTAATCTATGCCCGTGGAAATTGCACCATTCAGGAGAACGTCTAGTGAAGGACCAGGAACTGAATAACCTGATCAAAATGCTCGACCAGATTATCGCCAACAACCTGCACCATGGCGATGACGACAAGGTAGCGGGTGTGGCTGCCGACCACCTGCATAAATTCTGGGCCCGCAGCATGAAACAGCAGATCATTGCCTGTGCGGACGGAACCTCACCGGAGTTGTCTGCACTGGCCCGGCTGACGATTGCCAGGCTACAGGCCAAACCTGAGTAGACGCCAGATGCAATCGCGTTTAACCAATGTTTACATGCTGTAGGTTTTATTTAGGTTAAGATCCCGTGAAGTGAAGCTTGGAACTCTCCTAGATGGGCATTGGCTATGCGCGGCACGTACGTTGAGCTTATTGAAACCCAGGTCGATGTCGCCGATCTCGAAATTGGCATGCACGTGATCCGGCTGGACAGACCCTGGGAAGAAACTGACTTTCTCGTTCAGGGCTTCATCATTAACGAGATGTCGGAAGTTCATGCGTTGCGTCGTCAGTGCGACTTTGTTGTTATACAGGGCGTGGCAGAGAAGCAGAGGCAGCCCGGAGAGAAAGTCTCCAGCTCAGGCCGGCCCAGGGGGAGCTCCAGACATAATCAGAAGTATGCACAGGCGCCAATCTCCTCTGTGGTCAGCACCATCCCCCGCAGGCGCGTTTCCTACATAAACCAGGTGAGCGTTGGCCGTGAAATACAAACGGCCGTAATGAGGTTTGAAGAAGCTCAGGACACGGCCAGGTCCATCATGAACGGTTTGCGTGTAAGCCGTACGCTGGACATAAACAACGCCCGTGCTGTGGTTAATAGTTGCGTAGAGAGCGTGTTACGCAATGAGAACGCGTTAATGCTACTCACCAAGATCAAGAATCAGGATGAGTACACCGCCGAGCATTGCATCAACGTCTCCATTCTGGCTGCAGCCTTTGGCAAATCTCTGGGCATGATAAAAGGCGAGATTCAGAATCTGGCCCTTTGTGGCTTGTTACACGATGTGGGTAAAACCAGAATCCCGAACGAAATTCTGAATAAGCCTGGCCGCCTGACTGACGACGAATTCGACATCATGCGCAACCATGCGGTTCATGGGCGCACCATTCTTATCAGCACCGGCGCTCCCCTGAAAACCGCCATAGATGTGGCGTTTTCCCACCACGAGCGGATTGATGGGATGGGTTATCCCCGAAGGCTTCCGGCTGAAAAAATACCCTACTTTGCGAAGATTATCTCGTTGGTGGACACCTACGATGCGATTACCAGCAAACGTGCTTATCAAAAAGCCTCTGCGTCCATGCAGGCTCTGGAGATCATTCACAAGAACCGTGGCACCCAGTTTGATAGCGAGTTGGCAGATGCTTTTATCCGGATGGTGGGTATTTACCCACCGGGGTCCATTGTGGAAATGCAGAACGGTTATGTGGGGATCGTCGTTGAAAGCTTTGAAAACCACAGGCTCAAGCCCAAGGTGTTGATGGTTCGGGATACGAACAAGTCGCCAACACCCGCTTCTAGCATCCTGGATTTAAGGGAAGCTCCGGAAGACGAAAACGGGAAGATTTATCATATCTCCAAAGAGGTGCCGGACGGGACTTACGGTATTATTCTGAAAGACTATGTGAAAGATGGTTTAATCGTAACAGCGCATCTGCCCGGGCTTGATATAGAATAATCTCCAGCGGGTTCGCTTCACGCCGTTGTTACGCCTTTTCTGAAATGAAACATCTGGTACACATGTCTGATATTCGCTTGCAGGAACGGGAGTATATCAAGCCAGCCCTGATCGCAGGCTTGCTTTGTGTGTTCGTGTTTACGGTTACCGTGTATGGCGCCCTGAGTTATCAGGCAGACCGGAAGGTTGCGGATATAAAAACTGCTGAACTGGCGAAAGCCAAACTGACTTCGGGGCTGCTGGAGCAGATTTTTGACTATACCGCCAACGATCTTCTGGCGATATCCAAACTACCCGCTACAGAACAGTTTAACCGGCAAAGAACTGAACCAGAGAAACAGTGGTTGCAGCAGGTTTTCCGGGCACAACTTGAGCAGAAACCGATATACAGCCAGTTGCGCTTTCTTGACAGCGAGGGCGCGGAGCTGGTCAGGCTTGAGAACGCATTCGGGCGCAGCGTTACTAAACGCGATAGCGCCTTACAGCCAAAAGGCGACCGGTATTACTTCATTAATACCTGGGGGCTTTCAGAGAACGAAGTGTACGTCTCTCCTCTGGACCTGAATGTCGAAAAGGGCAAGGTCGATATTCCCTACCTCCCGATGATCCGCCTTGGTGTGCGGGTTTCAGACAGCACTGGCCCGAATCAGGGTGTCGTTATTCTCAATATGAAAGGGCAGGCGCTGCTGGACACCTTCAGGCTGAGTATGACTGACACCTACCCTGCATTTTTGCTCAACAGTGACGGCGATATTCTTTCCGGGCCCGATAGAAATAATGAGTGGGGCTTTATGTTCGGCCTGCCGCCGGCTTTCAAGCGGGAGTATCCGGAGGCATGGCAGCAGATTGCACAGAGCGACAGTGGTTATGTTGACACGCAGGAAGGTCTGTTTGTGTTTGAATCCGTCAGGCCGCTGCAACGCATGAATTCGTCGGCAGTTGGCGGGGATTACGTCTGGAAAGCTGTATCTTTTGTACCTCGTAACTTACTGCCAACAACGGCCATTTTTTTGCACCCATGGGTTTGGGGTCTATACCTGGCTGGCGTGGTGATGGTGCTGGTGGCGGTGTTCTATTTCCAGTTTTCCCGCCACAAGCGGAGCCAGCTAAGGCGCGAAAAAAGCCAACAGGCCAAGCGGTTCTGGAAAATTTCCAGCGTGTTGGGGGACGGCCTGATTGTGATGGATAAAGATGGCATAGTTACCTACATCAACCCTGAGGCCGAGCGCATTCTGGGCTGGGGTTTTGACGAGGTAGTTGCTAAAAAGGGGCACCATATATTTCATGTTCATGAGGCCAGCGAAACCGATTGCTCTATCCTCAACGTGATGAACACGCGCGAGCTCTATCGCAGTAAAAATGAAGAGTTCCGCCGTAAAGACAATGTGACCATCCCTGTGACCCTGAACGCGGCGCCTTTAACCAGTGACACTGGAGATGAAGGCGTGGTGATCTCATTCCAGGATTTTTCCGAGACCAAACAGTATCAGGAAAAAATCCACACGCTAGCCTACCAGGATACTTTGACAGGCTTGCCCAACCGGCGGGGTCTGGAAGATCGTATGCAACTGGCGATTGGGCTCTCAACGCGCCATTCCTGTTATCTGGGGCTCATGTTCCTTGATCTCGACAACTTCAAAGCGGTTAATGACACCTATGGCCACGATGCCGGTGACGTGCTGCTAAAGGAAATAGCCTCCAGGTTGCAGAGCTGCGTTCGCGAAACCGATATGGTCGTGCGTATGGGCGGGGATGAGTTCATTGTACTGCTGACAGAAGTCTCTGCATCGGAAAATGCTGCAGTCGTAGCTGAAAAAATTATTCGGGTTGTTGGTGAGCCCGTTGTGCTGCCTGAAGGTGAAGCACGTGTGGGTGTGAGCATTGGTATTGTTATTGCCCGCGGCGCGGGGATTACCGGCGAGAGCCTTTTGCAGGATGCTGATGCAGCTATGTATGAGGCTAAACGAGAAGGAAAAAACCGGTTTGTTATCAAGGAGAAACATCAGCATGCTGATGTTTAAGGTAGCGTAAGTTGTTGAAAATATGAATGCTTGTTCATTTTTACAGATACAATACGTTAAGCAGAAATGATTCACACACCGACCATCCTGTGCCAGATTAGACCGATCATTCTGGTTATAACGAGGCGTCGATGTGAGAACAAACCTACCGGTAACGGATACTGAGTACACCTTCCCGGAGTCGCAAAAGCTCATCTCATCGACAGATCTGAACGGTAATATCCGCCACTGCAATCAGGCATTTGTGGATGTCAGCGGGTTTACGCGGGAAGAACTTTTTGGTCAGCCGCATAATATTGTGCGCCACCCCGATATGCCTCCGGCCGCATACGAAAACATGTGGTCTCACCTCAAGGCAGGTACTCCCTGGATGGGAATGGTTAAAAATCGCCGTAAAAACGGTGATTTTTACTGGGTCAGCGCCTACATAACGCCTGTCACCGAAAAAGGGGCAGTTGTTGGCTATGAATCGGTTCGCTCCTGCCCCACCAGAGAAAACATCCGGCGAGCAGAAAAACAGTACGCAAGGATTCTCCAGGGCGGCTCAGATACTGCTCTTCTGCGGAGGTTCCCGGCAGAGGCACTGTTTCTGACGGCGGCTGCAATCCTGACTGTGCTTATGTACTACCTTGGGCAGGCCTTGCTGGCCCAGGCTACATTGGTGCTTGGAGTTGCCGCTTACATTGTCTGGATACACCGTTCGCGCCGCCGGCTGATCAGCTCGGTAATGCAACTGCTTGAAAAGAGCTTTACCGACGATCTCGCAGTGCAGAGTTACACTGACGATGATCTCGGGCTGGGGCGAATGAAAGTTGCCATACTGGCTCAAAAAGCGCATCTCGACGCTGTGCTTACAAGGCTTGAGGATTCTGCCGGGCAAGTCAAGGTAGGAGCCATGCAAGGACTTGAAGTTACCTACGAATCCCATGAAGCCCTCCGGAAGCAGCAGGCCGAAATTGGCAATGTAGCCGCTTCAGTGAATGAGGTATCCCAGACCATTACCGAGGTGTCTTCCAACGTCCAGAATACCGCCCACAAAGCTGAAGAGTCCCGTGAGCTGGCGGACAGCGGCATGGCTGTTATCGGAACAACCCGAAAAGTAATAGAAGGCCTGCAAACAAGCGTACACAGCATCAGTGAATCCGTCGGCGAGCTTGCGTCTGAAAGTCAGAAGATTGCGAACGCGACCAAGATTATTGAAGAAATTGCGGGGCAGACAAACCTGCTGGCGCTGAATGCGGCGATTGAAGCAGCCCGGGCTGGCGAGCATGGCCGAGGGTTTGCCGTTGTTGCGGATGAAGTGCGGGGCCTTGCAAAACGGACACAGGATTCAACGCAGGAAATTCACAGCATTATCGGCGCCCTTTTATCCCGGACATCTGCCTCCGTGCAGGCGACCGATGAGGGCAAAAAGTCGGCCGACAGCGGGCTTACGCACATGCTTGAAGCCGAAACCACGCTGGGGCAGATAGCAGGGTCGGTTAGCACAATTGCTGAAATGTCTATCCATATGGCGGCTGCTGTAGAAGAGCAGGCTCAGGTATTTGACCAGATAAATGAACAGGTTGAACACATCTCCAGCCTGGGTTCCGATAGCCTGCACAAGGGAGAACTGGCGATAAACCAGGTTCAGCAGATGGAAAACATAGCCGGGGAACTGCACGAGCTTGTAGTGAGATTTAAATAGGCTGGCGGGTAACAGGTCCTATAACTGTTTGTATGTGTAAAACAGTCGCTTATATTGTGCTCTGTCGATAATAAAAGAGTGCTTACCGGCATGAGCCAATCGGTTGCCTACTACAACGAGCATGCCCAGGCGTTTCTGGATGAAACGCTCTATGTGGATATGTCTTCGCTGTACGATGCTTTTTTGCCACATTTGCCCGAAAACGCCCACATTCTTGACGCTGGTTGCGGCTCCGGCCGCGATTCCTGTGAGTTTTTGGCCCGCGGTTATCGTGTTACTGCCTTTGATGCCTCCGACAAACTGGCCGGCCTTGCATCCCGCGCCATAAGCCATCCTGTTTCTGTCCGCACCTTTGATCAGGTTAGTGAGTATCAGATCTACGATGGCATCTGGGCCTGCGCCAGCCTGCTCCACCTTTCCCCACAACAGATCCCCCAGGCATTGGCAAAACTCTGGCAGGCTTTGAAGCCTGGCGGCTTGTTGTATGTAAGTTTCAAGCACGGTGAGGGGCAGCGCGAGCAAAATGGCCGGCACTTTACCGATGCGACGGAAGAACAACTGAAAAGCTGGGCCAGCGCCTTACACAAGGCAGGGAAGATTGCGATCTGGCAAACCGCTGACCGCAGGCCGGGGCGGGATGAGTATTGGTTAAACGGGGTTTTCCAGAAGTGCGACAACACCCGAGAGTAAGCGTGGCAGGGAGCTAATTCATCACAAGGAACTAGGCCTGACGATCCACCTATTCGTGCGGGAGAATAAGTTATTTAACAAAAAGGCTGCCCCGTTTACCTACTACCGCAAATGGATTACCAGAGCCATGCAGTTACACCTCCTCTGGAAGGCTTGCGTTTAGCCTCTCAATGCAACTTCAACCTCGGCTGCATCGCCCGGCTTATCTTGTCCATGATCCAGATCAGGCCGGTGCGGAGAAAACCGTGTAGCGCTACCTGGTGCATCCGGTACAGCGAAACATAGAACAGGCGGGCCACCTTGCCTTCGATGTACATACTGCGGCCCGAGAGGTTGCCCATCAGGTTGCCAACGGTGGTGTAGCGGCTGAAGTTGATCAGGGAGCCATAGTCGTTGTACACAAAGGGTACGGCGTCTTTGCCTTCCAGCCTGTTGCACAGGGTTTTAAACAGGGTGTCGGCTTGCTGGTGGGCAGCCTGGGCGCGAGGGGCAACCGGGCGGTCAGTATCCGGTTGTGGGCAGGCGGCGCAGTCGCCGAAAGCGAATATATCTGCATCCTGAGTAGTCTGGAGTGTTTGGTGCACAACCAGCTGGTTGCCACGATTGGATTCCAGGCCGTCCAGATTCGCCAGGAATGCGGGCGCTTTAATACCAGCGGCCCATATGGTCATTTCGGAGGCCAGTTCAGTACCATCTTTCAGTATTACTGCGTCGGGGCGAATCTCGCTTACAGGCTGGCCGTTCAGTACTTTTACGTGCTGGTGTTCCAGTTCTTTGGTGGCTGCTGCCGAAAGCCTGCCCGGCAGCGCAGGCAGAATCCTGTCGGCGGCCTCAATGACAGTGATGGATATATCGGAGGCTTTCAGGTGGTTCATGCCGTACACCGGCAATTCCCGCGAAGCCAGGCGCAGCTCCGCTGCAAGCTCAACACCCGTGGCACCTGCCCCGATTATGCTGATATTCAGTTTGTGATCCTGGCCTTGCTGGCCTTCGTGGTTTTTGCGCAGGAAGGCGTTTAGCAGAAGGTGGTGAAAACGTTGAGCCTGTTTCAGGCTATCCAGGAACAGGCAGTTCTCCTGTGCGCCCGGAGTGCCAAAATCGTTGGCGGTACTGCCCACGGCAATAACCAGTGTGTCGTATTTCAGGCGGCGTTCGGGTACAACTTCTTTACCGTCTTCATCAAGGAAGGGTGCTATCACCAGTTCTTTGGTCTCGCGGCTCAGGCCACTCATGCGCCCAAGCTGAAATTCGTAATGGTGTTTACGGGCGTGGGCACGGTAATTGATTTCATTGGTGCTGGCATCCAGAGAGCCGGATGCAACTTCGTGTAGCAGAGGCTTCCAGACATGGGTCAGCCCGGCGTCAACGAGGGTAATGCGGGCTTTGCCTTTTTTGCCGAGTTTTCTGCCAAGGCTGGTAACGAGTTCAAGACCACCGGCACCGCCCCCGACCACCACGATATGATGAAGGTTTTCCATAGTAATAAGCCCTGTAAGTAAAGAGAGCCAAGCACTCTTTCAAAAAAACGCTTGGCTGTCGTCACTGGGGCCTGGTTACAAGGTAGGATACTAATGTTGCCGGAATGATAACGCGCTCCAGGCAGTCGGCACAATTAGTCGGAATGCCTATCTACTATTGGACATATAGCAAGAGACAGGAAAGCATGAAAATAGCAGTCTACTGTGGTTCCCGCTCTGGAAATGAGCCGCTATACGCTGAAAAAGCCAGAGAGCTGGGCCAGTTCTTTGGTAATAACGGGATCGACCTGGTATTTGGTGGTGGGCATGTCGGTCTTATGGGTATTACGGCCGATGCGGTGCTGGCCAGCGGCGGCAAGGTTTATGGTGTTATTCCCGAGCATCTGGTGAACCGGGAATTAGCACACCCGGGGCTTACTGAGCTTTTTGTTGTGAACGATATGCATGAGCGTAAAGCTAAGATGGCTGAGCTGGCTGATGGCTTTGTAGCCTTGCCTGGCGGCATAGGTACGCTGGAGGAAATCTTCGAGGTCTGGACCTGGGCGCAGCTTGGTTTCCACAAAAAACCTTGTGCTTTTTATAACGTGGACGGGTTCTACAACTCGTTGCTGGACATGGTTAAATCCATGGTGGCCGCAGGGTTTGTCAAGCAGCGCTATCTCGACATGATCGTGCTGGCGCAAACCCCTTCGGAACTGCTTGAAGGCTTCAGATCGTACGTGCCCCCCCGGGAAAAGTGGACCTGAGCTGCGCCAGCATCATGAGTGTTCTCAAATCCGGCTGACTCTGCTCATCAGCCGGCTCCAGTCGATCGGCAAGCGCTTTTCGAGGCTGGAGAGTAAAGGGTCTTTCGGGTGCATCGGTTCGAATGGTTTTTTGCTGGCGTAGACAATGGTGTTGTTAGTTTTGCTTTTGAATACCAGCAGCGCTGCGAAGTGTTTCCTAAGCTGGCGAAAATAAGGCCCTTCTGCGTCGGGTGTTCTGTGGTAGTTCAGAACCAGCCAGCCGCTTGGGCTCAGCACCCGGCTGCAGCTTTCTACAAACTGGCGCTGCGCCTGGGCGGGGCTCATGCGGTCTGCGTTGTACAGGTCGGACAGGATCATGTCGGTGCTGGCGTCAGGCAGGTCGTTCAGGGCGTTTCGGGCATCGGCAATGGTGACGCTCAGGCGGTCACTATCGGGTAAACCGAAGTATTCCCTGGCTACATCCAGCACCGCTTGCCGCAGTTCAACCGCGTGAACCCTGCATTCCGGATAAAGGTGATGAAACGCGCTGGCCATCACTCCGCCGCCGAGCCCCAGTATGGTTACGTGCCCGGGGTTGATAAAGGCAGCCGGCAGCAGCATGGCACGGTTGTATTCGTGCACGGGAAGGTGCGGGTATCTCCGGTCGATCTTGCTTTGTTCAAACACTGAATTGAAGGTCAGCACCCGGTGTTTGCGGTAGTCGATCACCAGAATGCTGCCGATTTTGTCCCGGCTGTGGTGAATAATCTCGCCTTTATTGAACATGCGGTGCTCTTTGAGGAAGTCGGGGTTAGCGATCCAGGTGTTTGATAACGCCTGTGGCTCCGGCCGTGCGGGCAAGGCTTAGTGCGGTTTCGCCATCTGTGTTCTGTAGCGCCGGGTTGGCGCCTTTTTCCAGCAGAAGTTGTACCGTATCTGCATGGCCGTTGCGGGCCGCAAGCATCAGAAGGCTTTCGCCGTTGCTGGTGCGCATGTTCACCGGGACGCCGGCATCCAGCATTACGCTCAGTGGGCCGGCGCCGCCGTTACGTGCCAGCTCAAAAATGCCCTGAGCGAAGGCAATGGCGTCTTCATCCATCTGGCTCTCTGGCGATTGCGGCTGGCCGGGTTTGTGCTTGTTCATCTTGTCTCCGTTATAGGCGTGTTGCTGTAATGGTCGGTTGGACATACGTACGATACCGCTGATACAAGGTTTTATCACAGAATGGATCTGTCTCTGGCACAATCACTGACTCAGATCTCAGTTATTAACTGCAATAAACCACAGGAGAAAGCACCATGAAACTGAACGTTGAGGGTATTGAAGAGGGCAAGCCGGTCCCGGAGATATTCGCGTTCGGCGTGTTCAATCCGGAAGATCATATGAGTTTTGGCCCTAATCGCAACCCCGGGATGTCCTGGGAAGACGCGCCGAAGGGCACGAAAAGCTTTGTGGTGATGATGTTTGATCCGGATGTGCCCAGTATTGCGGACGATGCGAACCAGGAAGGCAAAACGATTTCGAAAGATATTCCGCGGGTGGACTTTTTCCACTGGTTGCTGGTGGATATTCCCGCCAGTGTCAGCCGTATTCCCGAGGGTGAAGACAGTGATGGTGTAACGCCTAAAGGCAAAGACACAGGTGCCGGCCCGATAGGCCTGCGCGGGGTGAACAACTTCACTCAGTTTCTGGCTGGAAACCCCGATATGGCAGGTACCTACGGTGGCTACGACGGTCCCTGCCCGCCCTGGAACGATGAGCTTCTGCACCACTATCACTATGAAGTGCATGCGCTGGATGTTGAATCTCTGGGGCTGTCCGGTGAGTTTGATGGTAACGCGGTACGCAACGCCATGGCAGGCCATGTTCTGGCCAGTGCCAGGGTGACCGGAACCTATACATTGAATCCGGAGTTGCGCTAAACGCGGGCTCGGGCGGCACTCCGCAGTGGGTGCCACCTGACCCCGGGATCTTTTGATATTCAAAAATAGAATAATAGTAGATCTGTAAATTCATTTTTTGCAGGTCCATAATGGCGCCCATGAATTCATCCGTTATGGAGAAAACCGCATGGGCCGTCTTTTCATCGTTATCCTGCTTCTGGCCAGCTCACTGGCAACGGCCGGCACAGATACGCCACCGCTGGTTGATGCCGCCTGGCTGAAATCCCACCTTGGTCAGGACAATATTGTGGTTCTGGATGTGAGATCCGGTATCGATAACGGCGGTGATCGAAGCAGTTTCCAGAAGGCTCATATCCCCGGCTCGGTATACAGCAGCTATACAGACGATGGCTGGCGTGAAAGCCGCGATGGTGTTCAGGGTGTATTGCCGCCGGTAAAGAGTATGGAACGGCTGATCGGCGGCCTGGGTATTGGTAACGAAGCAACTGTGGTGATTGTTCCGGCAGGAACTGGTGCCACCGATTTTGGCAGTGCGGCGCGGGTCTTCTGGACGTTCCGTGTGCTGGGGCATGATGAGGTTACCATTCTGAATGGTGGTTTTGCCGGCTGGCAGGCAGAAGGGTATGAAGTGGCCAGCGGTGAAGGTGCAGACCGCCCGTTTGCTGATTTCAAAGGTTCCGTGCAGGAAGAGCTGATTGCGTCCCTGAGTGAAGTAGAGCATGCCCGGGAGAACCAGGGGCAGCTGGTTGATGCCCGCCCGGAGGATTACTTCCGCGGTGAGACGGCCTCACCGGCAGCCAGGGCTCCCGGTACCATTCCCGGTTCTTTTAACCTGCCCCATTTTCAGTTTATCAGTGAGGTATCCGATGTGTGGTATCTCAATGAAGACAGCATCACCGAGAGTATTGATCGGGCGAATCTGAACGCCAATAGCCGCACCATCGCTTTCTGCAACACTGGCCACTGGGCTGCTACCGACTGGTTTGTATTGAGTGAGCTGGCGGGCTTCAGCGAAGTTGCGTTGTACGATGGTTCCATGTCGGAATGGAGCCAGGACAGTGATCGCCCTATGCAGGTTGCCAAGCGTGGCCTTGGAAAACTTCTCGATTTCTTTAACTGAGTGCTATTGCAATGAGTGAATCTGCTGTACTTCAGGCTGGGATGAAGCCGTCGGCCTGGATTGTTGACCGCTTTGTGGTTTTGACGGCGCTTGCCGGGTTGGGCGTGCTTGGCGGGCTTATCTGGCTGGAAACCGCGCCTTTTATGGTTGCACTGTTTGCGATCGGTACGGTGCTGGGTATGGCCCTGTACCACGGCGCTTTCGGATTTACAGCAGGCTGGCGTAACCTGGTGCTTAAAAAGCGCGGCGCCGGTATGCGCGCCCAGCTGATGCTGTTTGCCCTGTCTTCTCTGATTATGGTGCCCATGCTCTACAGTGGGCAGGCCGGCCTTGTGGGTGCTGTTGCGCCTGTGGGTACGTCTCTGGTTGTTGGTTCTTTCATGTTTGGGATTGGCATGCAGCTGGGTGGCGGTTGTGGTTCGGGCACGCTGTTCACTGTAGGTGCCGGTAATATCCGCATGGTAGTTACCCTGGTATTTTTTATTGCCGGTGCGGTGCTTGGCTCTGTCCATCTGCCCTGGTGGCTGGATCAGCCTGGCTTCGACCCGGTACCTCTGGTTAATACCTTCGGTGTCAGCGGTGCGATTATTGTTCAGCTTCTGGCGTTGGGCCTGATAGCTCGCTGGGTCAACCGGGTTGAGCGCAAGGCCCACGGAACTATCGAGCGGAATGAACTGCTCTGGAAAGGTCAGGAACACGGTGTTTTGAGGACTCTGATCAGCGGTCGCTGGCCGTTCACCTGGGCCATCCTGATTCTGGCTGCGGGAAATGCGCTGACACTGGGTATCGGTGGTTCACCCTGGAGTGTGACCTTTGCTTTTAACGTATGGGGCGCCAAGGCACTTGAAGCTGTTGGCGTAAATATGTCGCAGTTTGAGTTCTGGCAGTGGGACTACCCGGCGATGGCGCTCAAGGATTCCTTGCTGACCAATATTCCTTCGGTAATGAACTTCGGGTTGTTGCTTGGTGCCATGCTGGCGGCGGGCCTTGCCAATCGCTTCAATGAAGCCAGCCGGAACCGGCCTCAGCGTCGCCCGCTGCTGGCTGCCGTAGTGGGTGGACTGCTTCTCGGGTATGGCGCCCGTTTGGGTTTCGGCTGCAATATTGGGGCGCTGTTTTCCGGTATTTCATCGGCCAGCCTGCACGCGTGGATCTGGTTTGCCTGTGCGTTTGCCGGATCGTTTGTAGGTATTCGCCTGCGTCCCTGGTTCCGGTTACCTGATTGATATGGAGAAGCTAGCGACTATGGACAAAGCCTATAGCCGGGGCCGGATTCTGATCATGCTTGGCGCTATTCTGGCGCTGATTGTGGTGGATCACCTTAACAGCCCCACCTTTGCCTTTAATTCCGGGCAGGGTAATGTGCAAACCGCACTGACGCAGCGGGATGAATCCGCCTGTGCACCTTGTGGGGCTCCCTGCCCCTCAACCCGCAACTGAGGCAGATCAGAGGTCTGCCCAGTTGATAGCCCTGAAATCGAAGTTGTCTTCCAGCGTTGGTTTGATTATCCGGAAATACGGGGAAGCATCGAAATCCCTGGGTGTGAACAAGGATGTTTGCCGGATCCGGTAATGCTCACGAATGCAGTCTGTGCAGTTCGGATCGCCTGATGGCATGGTGTTGATGGTCGGCAGGATCGGATAGCGCAGGCGCTGGAATCCTTCTGCAATAAACGTGGAACAGATAGCCCGGGTAGGGTCGCCGCTGCCAAATGACAGCAGTTTATATCTGTGTCGTGCAGGCACCGGGGGTGTCTGGATAAGGTAGCGTGCCAGATCAAATACGTTCTTCATATCATACTGGTGGCCCACCCGGCTCAGGGCATAATCTGTGAGCGCGTGAATGTTATCTTCATTCAGCCCCACAGGACGGCAGATGCGGGTATGGCTGTGGCGGTAGAACGACAGCGGTAAGGGGCGGATACCGGCTTCCAGGTCCGCTTCGATCAGTGTGCAGGGCTCTCCGTCTTCTGATGTTCCCAGACCAGCATCCGGCCCCAGATACAGAGCCGCATGAGACCAGGTTGATTGGGTCAGGTACTTTATAGCCACGCTGATGCGGGCATCACCTTCCACCAGCAGAACATCTCCGGGTTGGAGTGCTCTTTCCAGAGCTTCGTAGGTTGATGTGGGCACTGAATGCTGTGCCACCTGCCTGGAAAGGTAAGCGGCGAGGTGTTTCGCCAGCCAGCTCAAAAACATTCTTCACTCCGGTTGTGTGTTGATAGCCCCCAACAGGCAGAACCCCAGGAGGCCTGGGGTTCGTCCGGGTTTGTGAAGCAGGGTTCACTGCTTAGCTGATAGAACCCTGGCTCCCGCCCTCCTGGATATGGTAGCAGGATGGGTTGTTTCCGCGCTCGATATCTTCGGCACTTACGCCTTCTGCATGTGCTGTTGCTGCGAATGCCAAAACAATAAGAGCGCCTGCGAATGTTAAGGTTTTCATAATTCTGTTCCTTTTGGTTTGTATAGAGGCCACATTCGTGTTGCTGTGAATTCAGTCAACATCCTGATGTGTGGCTTGCACTCTTTGGACACACCAACACTCCGAGTGTTACGGATTATTTGCATGCTGGAGAGGGTGGAAACGTCTGTCTCGTTTATTTCATTTCTTCAGGTGTTGGCCGTGTAACAAAACAGCCCTGCCCGTGTCTGTAGTCATTGTCTTGCAGTACTAATGATTAAACTGATCGGGAGTGACTATGAGTGGATATCGGCTAGTGACAGGCTTTTTTGCATGGGTCCTTCTGCCGGGCCTGGTTTGGGCAGATGTTAATGAGGAGCTATACCAGCCCTACCAGCGCCTGTTGTCCGGTTATCTTATTGAACAGGCATTGCCCGGTGACGGACTGGTTTCTGCTTTTGATTACCCGTCCGCTTTGGCGGATACAGATCTGGCGCAGGTGCTGGAACAGCAGCGCAATGCTCTGGCGGAATTTGATGTCGGAACCCTGGAAGCCCAGGGAGAGTCGGTAGCCTTCTGGATTAATGCCTACAATTTTTTCATGCTTGAACAGATTCTTACGGAGCGGCCGGGTGGTGAGCTTGTCACATCCGTCTGGGATTACGGTGGCCGGGTAAATCCGTTTGTTGACAGTGTTTTTGACCGGGAAAACTTCGTGATTGGCGGGGATCGCTTCAGCCTGAGCCAGATCGAAAAAGGCGTGTTGCTGGGTGAGGACTATCAATCCAGGGGTTGGAAGGATGCCCGGGTTCACTTCGCCGTAAACTGCGCTTCTGTCGGCTGCCCTCCGTTACGCGAACAAATTTACACCGCAGACAACCTTGAGGATCTGTTGCAGGAGAACACTCGCCGGGCGTTTGACACTCAGCGGCACCTCCGGGTAGAAGGCAACACTCTGTATGGCACGGAATTGTTCAAGTGGTACAAGCAGGACTTTGTTGAGGCTGAGGGCTCGGTGAGGGCCTTTATCCGGCGTTGGGCCAGCGACACTGTTGCGGAGCTGGTAGCGGGTACGAATGAGCTGGATTACATCGATTATGACTGGTCCCTTAATCTGCCTGCGAATATGGGAATAACGGGTTCCGAATGAAACAGGTGTCAGTGCATAGTCATTAAATGGCCGGTAGAATAACCCGATGATCCGTTCACCATGGGCTTTCCGTTTTACTTTTCTGATCATTATCGCATTCGTGATGGGGGGCATCTGGCTGCTTCTTTATCAGTTGGGTATGCCGGTAAGTCTGGCGCCGGAAGCTTTGTCTGAGTGGTTTAATGGTCAGGGGGTGTTTGGGCCATTGTTGCTGATGCTGCTAATGGTCCTCGCAGTGGTTGTCGGGCCGATTCCTACATTGCCCATTAGCGCAGCCTCAGGGCTCGCATACGGCATGGTCACTGGAACTGCGGTTGCGGTGTCGGGCGCCCTTGCCGGATCCATTATTGCTTTTTATCTGGCGCGGATTCTGGGGCGTGAGGCGGTCCGGCGCAAACTGGGGAACAACCCGGTTTTCTCAGCTTCCGGATCCCAGCGCTTTCTGTTTATTGCGGTGGCGCTGACGCGCCTGATTCCGCTGTTTTCCTTTGCTCTGATCAGCTATGCCGCCGGCGTCACTGCAATATCGTTCTGGCGCTATGCGGTTGCGACAACCCTGGGGATGCTCCCCATGACATTTGTATTTGCCGGACTGGGCCACAGTTTTGAACTCAGCCCCGCACTGACCGTGGTGGCTGCGATTGTCATTCTTCTGATCATGAGCATACTGCCTCTGTATCTCAGCAGGAATCCTGGCTCCCGTCTGTCTCGTTTTCTGCAGCTGGGCAGAGTCTGAAGTTTCAGGCGTTATCTGTGTAGCAGTGCGACCTTCTCTTGGTTCCTGTCCTTTTTTGATACCATAAGGAACCTTCAGCAATTGTCTGCACCATTATGTGCAAACCACGGATAGCCTTATGTCCTTTCTGAAAACCCTGCGTTACCCGTTCCGACATTGCCGTGAGGCTTGTGAGCTTGCGGTAGGCTATGGTACGCCTCGTCGTGCGGCGAAGCTGGCTGCAATCGTTGGCACGCTTCTGGTTCTGATCAATCAGTGGGAAGCGATCGCTGGTGCGGGTTCGGTGGACTGGGTAAAGGTGGTGCTGACTTATTGTGTTCCATATATGGTGTCAACGTATACCAGCGTCAGCAAGGACCTTCATCTTCGCCGGGAAGCCGAGGTCGCGGAACAGAGGGTGCATGAGGAAGCACAACAGATTCAGTCCCGGGAAGGTGTTTTGTAGCACTCCGGAACTGGGTGTTACCCCTGAGGGCCGGGTGAGTCGGAAAACCCACCGGCGGCCCCTCCCGGCAGCAGTCGTTTAATCAATGATTTCGCTGATCTGAACTGCAGGTTGTACGTTCGTGAAATTCGGAATATCCCCCAGAATCTCGTTGGCGTGAGGTCCAAACGCTGCCTCGAAGTCACTTACAGAATCAAAAAACAAATGTCCCATGGCGATGTAGACGGGCGGTTCTCCCGGTGCACCTCCTGCCAGTCCTGATTCGATAGCCGTTCCCTTGCAGGCGGCTCCGAGTTTTTCACGAACCAGCGCCATATGAGTGTCACGGTAATAGGCAATGTCGAAAGTGCTATCTGCAGTCTTGGGGTAGAGTACGCTGACTTTTATCATTGTTGGGGCCTCGCCTGTTGGAATTTGAACATGAGACCTTCATTGAACAGCGCCAGGTGCGCTTGGCCAATGACACTTTAGAACAAGATTTGACTAATCACTCTTTATCCCCGTCCTCGGGTTTCCATGTTTTGAGTGCTTCCGCTACCCGCTCATCAATCCGGCGCATGAATTCCTCGTCTGGCCTGCCTGATGAGTGAGCCTTCATCAGGTCTGTGCTGGCGCGGAGGTTGCCGATGAACGTGCGGCAGTCCTTGCACATCATCAGGTGCATTTTCACGGACAGGTTCTGCCGGCTCGTGAGTTCACCATCTATGTAGTCACTGGCTATGCCTGCCAGATCCCTGCACATTAACATTCGCCTGTCTCCTGAAATGTTTCAACCATCAGAAAGATCTTCTGCCTCGCGCGGTGTAAAAGTACGCGAAGGTTAGATGCACTGACATCCAGAATGTTACAGACATCTTCGGATTTGTGCTGGTGGGCTTCATAGAGCATCAGAGCTGAGCGCTGGGTTTCTGGCAGGGCCGACAGGTGTTTGTCCAGGCAACCACTGAGCGCATCGTTTTCCATTAATGTATCGGCGGATTCATGGAACTTGAGCCTGGGCGGCAGGTCCCAGCGGCCTTTGGCATTGAAGCGGTCGGCAAGTTCCGGGTCGAGGCTCTCTGAAAAATCAGTGGCTACTTCCCTGTTGCTGGTCCGGAGTTTGTTCTTGCAGCGGTTAGCGACGATCCGGTGTAGCCAGGTTTTCAGGCCGGAACGGCCTTCAAACTTCTGAATGGCATCAATCACCGTAACCCAGCAGTCCTGGACCACTTCTTCAGCACTGGAGTGGTCCAGATAAAACCGGGCTACAGCTAACATTCCCGGAGAGTATTCCCGAACGGCCTCTTTGTAAGCGGATGGATCACCTCGTTTCAGGTCATCGATCAGTGAACTTTGCGGGTCCGGATGCGCTGTAGTGCCCATGGATTTCCGTTCCTTATCAGTCTTTGGAAAGTCATTTTGTTTTAGTGTTTCTGATTCGGTAAAAGTTCCTGTATTTTAGAACGATCGCTCAAAAATTTTAATTCAGCCCTGTGTAACATCTAGCCGGTGACCGTGTCTGAATGAAATCATCGAACTGATTCCAATATTTTAAAAGGCATGGATATGACTCGTAGCAAGCTCTTACTCCTTTTGGTCATTGCTGTGATCGTTGCCGTTTTTCTCGGCTTCGACGGGCACAAGCTGCTGACCCTGGAAAACCTGCAGGCAAACCAGAGTGCTCTTGCACAATGGATTGACCAGAACCTTCTGCTGGCTGTTGTCGGCTATGCCGCCATTTATGTGGTAGTAACTGCTCTGTCGTTACCGGGGGCCACCATAATGACTTTGGCAGGTGGTGCCTTTTTAGGCAACTTTTATGGCCTGGTGGCGGTTTCGATTGCGTCAACCCTGGGTGCATCTCTGGCGTTTCTGGTTGCCAGATTCCTCATGCGGGACTCGCTGCGCAAGCGCTATGGTGAAACCGTGGCGAAGATGGACCGGGGAATTTCAAAAGACGGTGCGTTTTATCTGGCTACTCTGCGGCTGGTACCGGTATTCCCCTTTTTCCTGATCAACCTCGCCATGGGCCTTACGGCTATGAAGCTGCGTACCTATGCACTGGTAAGCTGGATTGCCATGCTTCCGGGGACTTTTGTTTTCGTCAATGCCGGTACCCAGCTGGGTCAGATCCAGTCTACGAGTGATATTGTTTCTGCTGACCTGCTGCTTTCTTTTGCCCTGCTCGGAATTTTCCCTCTGATTGCCAAGTTCGTGGTGGGCTTTATCCGCCGCCGCAAGGTATATGCCGGCTGGCAGAAGCCTGAGAGTTTCGATTACAACCTGTTGGTGATTGGCGGTGGCTCGGCGGGTCTGGTCTCTGCTTACATTGCCAGCGCTGTTAAGGCAAAAGTAGCTCTGATTGAAAAGCACAAGATGGGTGGTGACTGCCTGAACACAGGGTGTGTGCCGTCCAAGGCTCTGATCCGCAGCGCCAAGGCTGCCGATACCATGCGTAATGCCAACCGCTACGGCCTGGAGTCAGTGCCGGTTAAAGGTTCCTTCAAGAACATCATGAACCGTGTTCAAGAGGTGATTGCGAAGGTAGAGCCCCATGATTCCCCTGAGCGGTACAGCAAACTGGGCGTGGATTGCATCTCGGGAGAGGCAAGCTTTGTATCGCCCTGGGAACTGGAAGTCAGGCACAACGACGGTCGCACTGAGCGGTTGACTGCTCGAAGCATTATCGTTGCTACTGGGGGCAAACCGGCCATGCCGCCGATTCCAGGGCTTGCAGAAATGGAACCTCTGAACTCCGACAACCTGTGGAATTTGCAGGAGCAGCCGGAGCGGTTGCTGGTACTGGGTGGCGGTCCAATCGGTTCCGAGCTGGCCCATGCTTTTGCCCGCCTGGGTAGTCAGGTGATTCAGGTAGAAAGGGGTGACCGATTGCTGGCGAAAGAAGACAGTGATGTATCAGAACTGGTGAAACTCCAGTTTGAAAAAGATGGTATCGATCTTCGCCTGGAACATTCGGCAAAGGAATTCGCCATCGAAGATGGAGAAAAAGTAGTCTACTGCGAGTATAAGGGCGAACGGGTTCGTATTGCTTTTGACCAGGTGCTGGTCGCAGTGGGCCGGGCCCCGAACACCAAAGGCCTGGGGCTCGACAAAATTGGTATCGAAACCCTGCCCAATGGAACTGTGCCCGTTGAAGACGATATGAGCCTTCGTTACCCCAACGTGTTCGCCTGTGGTGATGTGGCTGGCCCGTACCAGTTTACTCATGCAGCTGCTCACCAGGCCTGGTACGCGGCGGTAAACGGCTTGTTTGGCCAGTTCAAGCGTTTCCGGGTGGATTATCGGGTAATGCCCTGGGTGACATTTACGTCGCCAGAGGTGGCGCGGGTCGGGCTCAGTGAAGCTGAGGCCAGAGAACAGGGTGTTGCATACGAAATCACCCGATATGGTCTTGATGATCTGGACCGTGCCATTACAGAGGGTGAAGACTACGGTTTTATAAAGATCCTGACACAGCCCGGTAAGGACAAGATCCTCGGTGTGGTGGTGGCTGGCTCCCATGCGGGCGAAATTCTCGCGGAATTCACTCTGGCAATGAAGCATGGTCTGGGGCTGAACAAGATTCTGGGTACGGTTCATCCCTACCCGACATGGAATGAGTCGGCCAAATACGCGGCTGGAGAGTGGAAGCGTGCCCATGCCCCTGAAGGTATTCTGAAGCTGCTGGAAAAACTGCACAGCTGGCGTCGGGGCAAAGGCTAAACCCATTCAGCCCGGCGAAACGTATAGAACTAACCGGGCGCTGAAAATCTCGGGCGACAGTCGCAACAATCGGCGTCAACCGTGATCAAGCGCTCTTATTCCGGAACAACTGAGGAGCATTTATGCCCCTGACAAAAACCCGACCTGCCAGAAAGCTTATTCCGGCGGTAGAAGTACTGGAGTCCAGGGCTTTTGATAGCTGGACTCACACTCGCAATGGCACCCCCAGGGGTTACATCGACGCCGTCAAGCTGAAAGAGCTGTGGATTCACACCGGCACGGCCTGCAACCTGGCTTGTCCTTTCTGTCTGGAGGGAAGCCATCCGGGTGATGGCCGCATTCCCGGTATGAAGCTGAGCGATGTAAAGCCGTTTATTCACGAAGCCCTGGATATGGGTGTGGAGCAGTTTTCGTTCACTGGCGGTGAACCCTTCGTGATCCGTGATTTTGTGAACATTCTGGATTATGCCAGCCAGCACCGGCCTTGTTTTGTACTGACCAATGCCACTGAGCCGCTGCTGAAACGCCGGCATCAGGTGTTGCCGTTACTGGATAACCCCTACCCGATTCATTTCCGGGTGAGCCTGGATTTTCCTGATCGTGCCCGCCATGACAAGGATCGCGGTGCCGGGAGCTTTGATCAGGCGCTGGAGGGTATTCACTGGCTGGTTGATCAGGGGTTCAAGGTTTCCATTGCCCGTCAGACTGATCAGGGTGAGGTTCCGGCTGAGGTGGAAGCAGCGTTCCGGGAGATATTCCGCGAGTGGCAGATTCCGGAGGGCCTGGCATTTACGGCGTTTCCTGATTTGGGTACGCCGGGTTCGGAAGATGGCAGCCCGGAGATTACCGAGAACTGTATGGATAAGTATCCAACGGTTCAGAGCCGGTCACACTTTATGTGTACCTATACCCGGATGCTGGTGAAGAAGGGCGATTCGGTGCGGGTTTATGCGTGCACGCTGGTAGACGATGATCCGCAATATGATTTGGGCGGGTCGCTGGCGGAGAGTATGGATGAGCGCATTATGTTGCGGCACCACCGGTGTTTTTCCTGTTATCGCTATGGGGCCAGTTGTTCGGCGCCTGGCTGAGTTTTTGGCTTGGAAGCTGGGAGTTGGCGGCATGGAGGGTGACGTTTTATTTTCTTGGAAAAAATAACTCGCTGCGCTCAGACATTTTTTTCCGGCGAAAATAAAACGTCACCCTCCATACCGCGGCAGAACCTTGCGGGCCTCTTGATTTAAAAAATGTGGGTAAGCCAGGCGCTTGTTTGTCGGGGAACGAGAGAACTAAGTCTGGCCAAGGTGCCGGTGGGCGGGGGTTCAAAAAATGTGGAGCGCCAGGGATGGCGCGACCAAGCCCCCATGGATGGGTTCACGGGCGTTTTTTTGAACCCCCGCCCACCGGAACCGTTATCTCCAGATTAAAAAACTGAGTAATGCCCCGGATTAAAGTTCTGGGGGCAAACCCGGAACATAATGAGGAAATAAACAACAGTGAACATCACAGAAGCTTCCCTGTTCTGGGGGTTCTTGCTGGTTTATGGCGTGGTTATGTATGTGCTGTCGCCAAAAAGCAGGAATTCAGAGTCTTTTTATAAAGGCGCTGATGATCAGGGTAACCCGGTTAGTCAGTGGTCACTGACGGCCAGTATTTTTATCAGCTGGATTTTTGCCAAGTCGGTAACCAATGCGGCAAATCTCGGGGCAACCTACGGGGTGACCGGGGGGCTGGCCTATGCCAGTTACTGGCTGTCGATTCCGGTGGCCGGCTATATCATTTATCTGATTCGTACCCAGACCGGTGCCCGGAGTCTGCAGGATTTTCTTACTTCGCGTTTTGGGCGATTTGCAGGGCTGGCGTTTGCGGCGGCTATTCTGATCCGGCTGTATAACGAGGTCTGGAGTAACACCGCAGTTGTGGGTGGTTATTTCGGGCTGCCTGGTGAGTGGGAGTATTACGTTGCGGCTATGGTATTCACCGGGTTTACGCTTGCATACAGCCTCAAGGGCGGGCTGCGTTCTTCCATTTTTACAGACGTTATTCAGACGTTTGTGTTTGTGTTTTTCCTGGGCGCGGTGTTGTTCATGATTCTCCCGGCGAATGATACTTCGGCGCTGCTGAACGAAGGTGAGTTCCGGTTGAATGCTGGCTTTGATCTGTTGTTGGTGGCGCTTTTGCAGATGTTCAGTTATCCGTTCCACGACCCCGTGCTTACAGACAGAGGGTTTGTGAACAAGGAAAAAACCATGCTCAAGAGCTTTGTGGTTGCCGGCCTGCTGGGGTTTGTTGCGGTATTTCTGTTCAGCCTTGTAGGGGTTCATGCGCGCCTGAATGGTATCGAAACCATGGGCAATGCGCCGGCAGCTGTCGGGCAGTCTCTGGGACTGGCTGCACTGTTTTTTATGAGTGTGGTGATGATGACTTCTGCGGGCTCTACTCTGGATTCCACCTTTACCTCGCTGGCTAAATCCCTCGCAGTTGATTTGCCACAGCTGGCAAAGCGGGCAGCGAAGCGATTGCCCAGTATGCGGGTAGGCGCAGTGGTGATGACGGTGTTCGCACTGATTGGCAACCTGCCCATGTTTGCCGGTACAGACATTCTCAAGGCCACTACCATTTCCGGAACCATGGTTATGGGACTGGCGCCGGTATTTTTGTTTTACGGGTTCACCCGCTGGTCGCCATGGAGTTTTCACCTGAGCTTCTGGACCGGTCTCGGGTTGGGACTGATGCTGGCAATCGGTCTTATCCCGGCAGGCTGGGCTATTGGTGATGGGAATTACGCCATGTTGCTGGGCGTTAATGCTTACGGATTCCTTATTTGCAGTGCGGGCTTTTTCCTGCCGCTGGCCTTGCGTTTGCTGGCGGGTAAATCGCTGACTGCGGGAGAAATACGATGACTGAGGGCCGAAGTTGTCCCCTGGCTTACCGCTACCAGCCAGCTTCCCTGTGCGGGCAAAGCACGCCGGTTACTGAGGATGTTCTCTATGTTATTGGCGGGCTTTACGGTAACCCCTTTGCGCTGGATGAAATCGAACGCATGGCCCTGGCCGAGGAGCGCCAGGGTCGCAGTGTAAAGCTGGTCTTTAACGGCGATTTCAACTGGTTTAATGCCAGTGATGAACTGTTCCGGGAGATTAATAACCGGGTGCTCAGTCATACCGCCAGTCTGGGTAATGTGGATTACGAACTGAGTACTCCGAGTGCCGGCGCTGGTTGTGGTTGTGCCTATCCTGATTTTGTTGATCAAGGTGTTGTTGAGCGCTCCAATCAGATCATGGGCAAGCTTCAGGATGTTGCCGGAGCGCATCCGGATATTCAGAAGCGCCTGGCATCTCTTCCCAGATATCATTGTCTGTTGTTTGGAGGCCTAAAGATTCTGGTGTTGCATGGCGACCCGGAATCCCTTGCTGGCTGGGGCCTGGCCCATGAATCCTTTGCGGCTGGCAATGGGCAACAGGTTGAAGAGTGGTTCCGAGCTTCCGGGGCGGATGTGATGGCCGCCACGCACACTTGCCTTCCTGTACTCTGGAAGGGAAATGTTGATGGTCGTTCTTGCGCAGTGGCCAATAATGGTTCTGCCGGTATGGGTAATCTGAGGGCAGATCCCCGTGGACTTATTACCCGCATAAGCCGCACAGCCCCGGAAGTTAAGCCGGTTGCAGGCATTGTAGCTGGAGGGCTTTGTGTTGATCTGGTGCCGGTAGACTATGACCTCAATGCGTGGCTGGCACAGTTTGACCGCCTTTGGCCTGCGGGTTCCCCGGCTGCACTTTCTTACCGGAAGCGTGTTTTGGGAGGTGCTTCGCTCACTTCCGCCGGCCTTGTGTTTCCTCCGGTTCTATAACCTTTCTGGTGCTGGCGGACCATCTGGTCTGGTCTGTTATTGAGGTAGGTGCTTCTGGATTCTGTGGGGCTGTTTATCAGCCCGACTTGAAATATATTTTGTGGTCTATATAATTTAACTCTAAATTTTAAGGTGAATTGACCGCGATATGACATCAGAAGGTTCGAATACCACCGCCATCACCCTGCGTACACCCGTCAAGGATGATGGCTTCAGGCTCTACCAGTTGGTGGCGGAATGTCCTCCGCTTGACCCCAATTCGATTTACTGCAACCTGTTGCAGTGCAGCGATTTCGCCGATACCGGCGTAGCTGCGGAGAAAGACGGCGATCTGGTCGGCTTCATCTCCGGATACATCCCCCCCAAAAAGCCCGAGACCGTTTTTGTATGGCAGGTAGCTGTCCACGAGAAGGGTCGTGGACAGGGTCTGGCCAAGCGGATGCTCAAGGCCATAGTGGCCCGGGAAGCGTGTAAAAACGTTACCCACATGGAAACCACTATTACCGCCGACAACGAAGCCTCCTGGGCATTGTTCCGTTCGTTTGCCCGGGATATGGGCGCCGAGCTTGAGCACCACGAGTATTTCGAGAAAGGCACCCATTTTGGCGGCCAGCACGATTCTGAATTTCTGCTGCGCATCGGGCCTTTCTCCAGGTAGCTTCGGCAAGCACCTCTAAATCAGTTCTGGTGGGCTTTCAGAGCTTTTCCGGGCGTTTTTCAAAGGGGCAGTTTGTCTGCCCGCGCGCCCTGCTCTCAGCCTCATCCCGCCATCGCTAAAGAACCCTATTCAAAAGCCGACAGGCCAAGAGGAAATATAATGGAAGTTTTCAAGACTGAATCTGAAGTACGTGTATATAGCCGTGCTTTTCCAGTGATTTTCAATCGTGCCAAAAACGCACATCTTTACACTGAAGACGGCAAGCAGTACCTGGATTTTCTGGCTGGTGCCGGTTCCCTGAACTACGGCCACAATAACGATATTCTGAAAAAAGCACTGCTTGAGTACATTGAAGCAGACGGTGTGAGCCAGGGCCTCGATCTGTTCACTACGGCGAAGCATGACTTCATCGAGTCTTACAAGAAGTACATTCTTGATCCCCGTGGCCTGAACTACAAAATGCAGTTTACAGGTCCGACTGGCACTAACAGCGTTGAAGCAGCTCTGAAGCTGGCGCGTAAGGTAAAAGGCCGTACTGGTATCATTTCGTTTACCAACGGTTTCCATGGCGTGACCATGGGAGCGGTTGCTGCAACCGGTAACAAACACCACCGTGGTGGTGTTGGCGCGCCTCTGAGCAACGTCGACTTCATGTTCTACGACGGTTACCTGGGTGATGATGTTGATACCCTTGCCGTTATGGACAAGCTGCTGTCTGACAGCTCTTCCGGTGTTGAACTTCCTGCAGCCGTAATTGTGGAAGCGGTTCAGGGCGAAGGTGGTCTGAATGCTGCCCGTGCTGAGTGGCTGAAAGGCCTGGAAGCCTTGTGCAAGAAGCACGACATGCTGCTTATTCTGGATGATATTCAGGCGGGCAATGGCCGTACCGGTGAGTTCTTCAGTTTCGAGTTTGCGGGAATCAAGCCGGATATCGTCACTGTTTCCAAGTCTCTGAGTGGCTACGGCTTGCCGATGGCGCTGGTGCTGCTCAAGCCGGAACTGGATATCTGGAGTTCAGGTGAGCATAACGGGACTTTCCGCGGTAACAATATGGCATTCATTACCGCCCGCACGGCAGTGGAGACTTATTGGAAAGACGATAAGTTCGCCAATGAAGTCAAAGAAAAAACCGGGGTTCTGGGCGACGCATTGCAGGCGATTTGCGATAAGTACCCGGGTGAGTTCAAAATGAAGGGGCGTGGTTTGATGCGAGGCATTGAAGCGACCAATGCGGATGTTACAGGCCCGATTACCAGACGAGCTTTTGA
>Ga0209345_10000818_pt1 | contig 39963 bp, 49 predicted proteins | sample Cruoilmetagenom7_FD_187294 | JGI IMG/M metagenome (GOLD analysis project Ga0209345, IMG submission 187294) | Oil polluted marine microbial communities from Coal Oil Point, Santa Barbara, California, USA - Sample 7 (SPAdes) (version 2) | ecosystem: Environmental > Aquatic > Marine > Oil seeps ...
TAAAAGATGCTAAACGGCAACCAAAAAAACCAACCTCAGAAGATTAGGTTATTTTAATAAATGACATAAAAAAAACTCCAAATTCTCATTTGGAGTTTTCGTTTTAAATAAAAAATTATTTTTTTGGATGTACTAAAGTCATCTCGTCAATTAAATTTTGAGCTCCAGCAAATTTATCTATTATAAATAATACATAACGGATATCAACTGAGATACTTCTTACAATATCAGCATCAAAATACAAATCACTCATAGTTCCTTCCCAAGTAGTATCAAAAGCCAAACCTGTCATATTTCCATGTGCATCTATCATAGGGCTTCCTGAATTTCCACCAGTCATATGATTTGTAGATAAATAATTTATAGGCATTTTTCCATTTTCAGCATATTGCCCATAATCTTTTGCTTTATATAAATCAATTAATTTTTGAGGTACATCAAATTCATAATCACCTGGTACATATTTTTCCATAACTCCTTTTAAATATGTTTTATTTGTGTAGTAAATACCATCTTTTGGCTCGTAACCTTGCACCATACCGTAGTTTACTCTTAAAGTACTATTTGCATCTGGTGGAAAACGTTTATTCGGAAAAACTTTCATCAATGCAGTCATGTATTCTTTTTGAACTGCTCCAATTTGCATATTTAACTGTTGAAATTTAGGTTCTATTTTAGTATAAAAAATAGTGTGAATATCTTTACCAAAAGCATAAGCTTTGTCTTCATTTAACTTTTTAATTACCTCTTCGGCACTACCACTTAATAATTCTTCTGCTCCTTCTAAAGTTAATAATTTTGAAGAAGAATAAATTGAAGTTGAAAGTGCACCAAAATCTAATTCATTAAAAGATTCAGGTAAAAATTCTTTTGGCATTTTCTCAGCATATAAATTCATTAACCTTTCAAAAACAGGCTCATCAACAGCAGCACTATAGTTTTTATAAGTTCCTTTCAATCTTGTTAAAGTTGCTTCTCTAGCTCTTTCAAATGCTTGTTCACCACCTCTAGAAAATGCTTGTTCTAATTGAAATGCTCTAAATGTAATTCCTAATAGTTCAACATTTCTGTAGGCTACTTCAATCCAATAATCACGTGCTAAAGAAACACTTTCAATTTCTTTATATAATTGTTCAAAATCAGCTAACAACGTTGTATATCCAACTAAGTCTTTTTCTGCAACTATTTTAGAAAACTCAGCTTCTAATTCTTTCTTTTTTGCAATTGCATTTGTTTGATGAATTCCTTGATTTTCACCAATCCATTTTTTCCAATAATTGGCAGTTGAGGCAAATTTAGAAGCATATTTAATTTTTATATCTGCATCTTTACGCATATAAGAATCCATAATTTTTAATGCATTATCACGCACTTCAATTTTTGCTGGATTTAATACATTCACAATTTGATCTACTGCAACAGCTGGTAAATACTCGTTTGTTCTTCCTGGAAAACCAAATACCAACGTAAAGTCACTTTCTTCAACACCATCTAATGATATTGGTAAATAATGATCAGCTTTATAAGGTCTATTATCTTTTGAATAATCAGCTGGGCGATTATTAGCATCAGCATATACTCTAAACATTGAGAAATCTCCTGTATGACGAGGCCACATCCAGTTATCTGTATCTGCACCAAATTTTCCAATTGATGTTGGTGGCGCACCAACTAAACGTACATCTGTAAATTTCTCTGTTACAAATAACAAATACTGATTTCCTTTAAAAAATGATTTCACATTTGCATCTTGCCAATCTTCTTTTTGTGCTGATTTTGTTGCTTTATTAATATTTTGACTTATTAACTTCATTTTTGAAGCTTCATCCATATCACTTGTAACACCTTCAAAAACTTGAGTTGTTACATCATCTATTCTTTTAATAAATGTTGCACTTAAATTTTCATTTACTTTCTCTTCTTCATAACTCATAGCCCAAAAACCATCTTTTAAATAATCGTGTTCTACAGAAGAATGAGATTGAATTACACCAAAACCACAATGATGATTTGTTAATAATAAACCGTTTGGCGAAATAATTTCAGAAGTACAACCTCCACCAAAATGTGCTATGGCATCTTTTAAGCTTGAATTGTTTACTGAATAAATATCTTCAGCTGTCATTTTACTTCCTAACTGCTGCATTTCTTGTTCATTCATTCCTTCTAATAAAGAAGGAATCCACATTCCACCTTGAATGTCTTTTGTGTTTTGTGCTGTTATACTTAACGATATAAAAGCAATTGCTATTAATAAATACTGTTTTATATTTCTCATTTTCTATTGTTTGGTTGCTGTTTTGGGATGAACTAAAGTCATTTCATCTATTAAATTTTTTGCTCCGGCATATTTATCAACTATAAATAATACATAACGAACGTCTACCATAATATTTCTACATATATCTGGGTCATAATTCATATCACTCATAGTTCCTTCCCACACTCTGTCAAAATTTAATCCAACTAAATTTCCGTGAGCATCAATTGCTGGACTACCTGAATTACCACCTGTTGTATGATTAGTACCAATAAAACAAACCGGCATTTTTCCATTATCTGCATATTGTCCAAAATCTTTAGCATCGTATAATTCTATTAATTTTTTAGGCACATCAAATTCATAATCGCCTGGAACAAATTTTTCAATAACACCTTTTAAATAAGTTGTATTTCCATAACGCATTCCATCTTTTGGGGCGTAGCCTTTAACCTGACCATAAGTTACACGTAATGTACTATTAGCATCTGGAAAAAATCGTTTGTTTGGAAACACCTCCATTAATGCTTTCATATATTCTTTCTGAACTGCCGCTAATTGCAAGTTTAATTTTTGAAATTTTGGTTCGATTTTCGAATAAAATATTGTGTGTAATTCTTTTCCAAAAATATAGGCTTTATCTTCATTTAATTTCTTTATAACTTCTTCAGCTGTCCCAGACAATAACTCAGTTGCACCCTCAAAACTTGTTAATTTGGAATTTGTGTAAATATCCTTTGCTAAAACTGTAAAATCAACATCATTCATGTTTGATGGCACATACTCTTTTGGTGCTTTAGCAGCATATAACTCAACTAATTTTGCAAATACAGGCTCATCTACTTTTGCACTATAATTTTTGTAAGTTCCTTTTAAACGATTTAAGCCTGAAACTCTTAACTTTTCAAAAGCTGATTCACCACCTCTTAAATATGCTTGTTCCAATTGAAAAGCTCTAAATGTAATGTTTAATAATTCAACATTTCTATAAGCTACTTCCATCCAATAATCACGAGCTAAAGAAACACTTTCAATTTCTTTGTATAAAGTTTCAAAATCTGATAACAATGTTTTGTAACCAACTAAGTCTTTCTCTTCAACAATTTTAGAAAACTCACTTTCTAATTCACGTTTCTTTTGAATTGCGTTTGATTTCTCTATACCTTGATTTTCACCAATCCATTTTTTCCAATAATTTGCAACACGTGCATATTTAGATGCATATTTTATTTTAATATTATTATCACTACGCATATAACCATCAACTATTTTCAATGCATTTTCACGTATTTCAATTTTAGCTGGATTTAAAACATTTACAATTTGATCTATACCTTCAGCAGGTAAATATTCATTGGTTCTTCCTGGAAAACCAAAAACTAATGTGAAATCATTTTCTGCAACTCCATCTAATGAAATTGGTAAATGATGTGCTGGTTTGTACGGAACATTATCTTTAGAATATTCTGCAGGTTTGTTATTTGCATCTGCATAAATTCTAAACATTGAAAAATCCCCTGTATGACGAGGCCACATCCAATTATCTGTATCTGATCCAAACTTCCCAATTGAAGTTGGTGGAGCACCTACCAAACGAACATCTTTAAACTCTTCGGTTACAAATAATACATACTGATTTCCTTTGTAAAAAGATTTTACATTTGAATCTTGCCAAGTTTCCTTTTGAGCAGCTTTATTAACTTTTAAAATATTTTGATTGATGAGTTTCATTTTAGTCGCTTCATCCATATCTGAAGTTACACCTTCAAAAACAGCTTCAGTTACATCATCAATTCTTTTAATAAATGTAACTGAAAAATTTTCGTTAGGTAATTCTTCTTCATAACTCATTGCCCAAAAACCATCTTTTAAATAGTCGTTTTCAACTGATGAGTGTGATTGAATTACACCATAACCACAATGGTGGTTAGTTAATAGTAATCCGTTTGGAGAAATTACTTCTGATGTACATCCACCATTAAAGTGAACAATGGCATCTTTTAAACTTGAATTATTCACAGAATAAATGTCTTCAGCAGTCATTTTACTTCCTAATAATTTCATTTCATTTTCGTTAATACCTTCAAGTAAAGAAGGAATCCACATACCTCCTTGTATTTCACGAGTATCAACAACTGGCGCATCATTTTTTACAACTTGTGTTGTCTCTTGAACTGTTTTACAAGAAACTACAAACAATGCAATTAATAAATAGAATTTTATGTATTTCATTTGGTTAAAATTTAGCTAACAAATATAAGTAACCTATCTCATATTTTTTAGTTTCAAATTCTTAAAAAAATGGTAAATTAGCCGAAATTCAAAAATAAATATGGATACTACACCTATAATTACACAAGACACTATTGCATTTGGAATTGTAATGCTAACAATTGGATTTGTTTTTTATACTTCAGCAAGTAAAAACGAAACTTGGAAGAAATTTTATAAAATTGTTCCATCTCTTTTAATGGCATATTTGTTACCTGCAATTTTTACTTCTCTAGGAATTATTGCTCCAGAATGGGAAACTGTAGATGCGGCAAATAATATTACAAAACATGAGTCTAATTTATATTATGTTGCTAGTCGGTTTTTATTACCTGCAGCATTAATTTTAATGACTTTAAGTATTGATTTAAAAGCTGTATTTGATTTGGGTCCAAAAGCTTTAATTATGTTTATAACAGGTACTGTTGGTATTGTAATTGGTGGCCCAATTGCTATAATGCTAATTTCAATGATTTCTCCTGAAACTGTTGGAGGTGCAGGGCCTGACGCTGTTTGGCGTGGATTAGCAACATTGGCTGGAAGTTGGATTGGTGGTGGAGCTAACCAAGCTGCTATGTTAGAAATTTACGAATACAATCCTAAGAAATATGGAGGAATGGTTTTAGTTGATATTGTTGTAGCAAACATATGGATGGCAATTGTATTAATGGGAATTGGAAAATCTAAAAAAATTGATAAATGGCTAAATGCAGATACTTCAGCAATTGAACGTTTAAAAGAAAAAGTATCTTCATACTCAGATAAAATAACAAGAAATCCCTCTTTAGCAGATTTAATGGTCATATTATCAATAGCATTTACCGTTGTAGGTTTTGCACATTTTGGTGCAAATACAATTTCTGACTTTTTAAAAGATAACTTTGAAGCTGTAAGCGATAAAAGTTCAGCATTATCATCATTTGGTTCACAATTCTTTTGGATGATAAGTATTTCAACTATTATAGGAATTATACTTTCTTTTAGTAAATTTAAAGAATATGAAGGCGCCGGTGCAAGTAAAATAGGAAGCGTTTTTATTTACATTTTAGTAGCAACTATTGGTATGAAAATGGATTTAAGCAAAATTTTAGAAAACCCAGGATTAATATTAATAGGATTGGTTTGGATGACAATTCATGTAATTTTATTAATTGTTGTGGCAAAATTAATAAAAGCTCCTTATTTTTTCTTAGCAGTTGGAAGTCAGGCAAATGTTGGAGGTGCAGCCTCTGCTCCTATTGTTGCTGCTGCATTTCATCCTTCACTTGCAACAGTTGGTGTTTTACTAGCAGTTTTTGGTTATGTTGTTGGAACTTACGGCGCTATGTTAACAGCTGAATTAATGCGTATTGTTGCTCCTTAAATTCAAATAAAAATTAGATATTTGTACTATTAAACTAAACTAAATGAAAAAAATAATTAGCTGCATTGTTTTAATAAGTCTTTTAATTGCTTGTGGAAAAACTAAAAATGGAAGCCTTATTGTAAAAGGAGATATTGATGGGCTTAAAAAAGGCACATTGTTTTTGCAAAAATTTAAAGATACTGTGTTAGTATCAGTAGATTCTGTTCAATTAAATGGTGAAAGTACATTTACACTTGTTGATGACATTAAAACACCCGAAATTTATTACATAGCTTTAGATAAAAAAGTAAATCAAAAAATTTCTTTTTTTGGTGAAAAAGGCGAAATTACAATAACTTCAAAACTTGCAAAATTTGTAACCTCAGCTAAAATAACTGGCTCAAAAAACCAAACTTTATTAGACGAACATAATGCAATGGCCAAAAAATTTAGTGGAAGACAATTAGATTTAATAAAAGAAAAATTTGATGCTCAAAAGAATAATGATACTGAATTGTTTACAAAATTAGAAAAAGAAGAAACTAGTTTAATTAAAAGGAAATACTATTTCTCAACAAATTTTGCAGTAAATAATGGTAAATTTGAAGTTGCGCCATATATTGCTTTAACTGAATTATATTATGCCAACATTAGATTATTAGATACCATAAATAATTCATTATCTAAAAAAGTGAAAGCTTCAAAATATGGCTTAGAACTTAACGACTTTATTAAAGGTATTAAAGAAAATGAAAAATAATTGAACCTATTATATTTTTAAAAAAGCAACTCAAATTGAGTTGCTTTTTTTATTTTTAATAATATTTGTAACAATTCAATTATAAAGCATACTTATAAATTGAACCAAACCAAACTTGTGACTAAAGACCTTGAACATAAATTTATTTCTGAATTTCAAGAGAATCAGAATATAATACATAAAGTGTGTAGAATTTACACATCAAACAAGGATGCACACAATGATTTGTTTCAAGAAATAACCATACAACTTTGGAAAGCATATCCTAAGTTTAGAGGAGATTCAAAACTAAGTACTTGGATGTACAGAATTGGATTAAACACTGCAATTACATTGTATAGAAAATCTAAAAGAAGTGTAAAAACTCAAGATTTTGATAGTGTTTTACACAAAATTCAATCAACTGATTATGATGATACTGAAGAACAACAATTAAAATTAATGTACAAGGCAATTCAACAATTATCCGATATTAATAAAGCATTGATATTCTTGTACTTAGAAGATAAAAATTATAAAGAAATATCTGAAACAATTGGTATTTCAGAAGTGAATGCACGTGTGAAAATGAATAGAATAAAAACTAGATTAAGAACAATATTAAATCCGTAAGTTATGGATGAATTAGATTTACTAAAAAAGGATTGGAAGAAGCAAGATGCTGATTATCCAAAATTAACATATAACGAAATTTATAAGTTAATACATAAAAAATCATCTTCAATTGTAAAATGGATTTTTGTAATATGTATTGCAGAATTTTTATTTTGGGGATTTATTAATTTATTAATCCCTGAGAGTTATTTTGAAATTTATGAAAAATTACATTTAAAAACCATCATTGACATTACGTATATAATTCACTACGCGGTAGTAATTATCTTTATCTATTTATTTTACAAAAATTACAATGCTATTTGTGTAATTGATTCTACTAGTTTATTAATGAAAAACATAATTAAAACACGTAAAACTGTAAATTACTACGTGTACTACAATATTATTATGACAATTATTTTATCTATTGTTGTAAATTTTATTATGTTTTCTAACACTAGTCTTTTGACTGAAGTTTTTAACCCAAATCATTTAGAAATAGCTGATGATAAACTATTTAACATTATATTAATTGCTCAAATTATTGGATTAATTGTTATGGTTGGTTTTTTATGGCTTTATTACAGAATAATTTATGGAATTTTACTAAAAAAATTAACTAAAAACTTTAAAGAATTAGAAACTCTAGAGTAATAAAAAAGCCGAAGTTTAAACTTTGGATTTTTTATTATATAATCTATATTCTATTATCTCCATCTAATAAATCACCTATACCTCCCAACAAACTACCTTCGCCTCTTGTTTTATTTCCAGTTTTTGGTGCTAAAGCTAAAACTCTACCTGCTAACCTACTAAATGGTAATGATTGTACATAAACTGTTCCTGGTCCTTTTAACGTTGTAAAAAATAAGCCTTCACCACCAAAAACAGTATTTTTTATCCCGCCAACAAACTCAACATCATAATTTACATCTTTTGTAAAGCCAACAACACAACCTGTATCTACTTTTAATACTTCACCTGCTTGTAATACTTTTTTAGACATATTTCCGCCAGCGTGAACAAAAGCCATTCCATCACCTTCTAGTTTTTGCATTATAAAACCTTCACCACCAAATAAACCTCTTCCTAATTTTTTTGAAAACTCTATACCAACTGAAACTCCTTTTGCAGCACACAAAAAAGCGTCTTTTTGACATACAAACTTACCGTTCATTTCACTTAAATCAATTGGAAAAATTTGACCAGGATATGGTGCTGCAAAAGAAACATGTTTCTTTCCGCTACCTACATTAGAAAAAACGGTCATAAACAAACTTTCACCTGTTAACAAGCGTTTTCCAGCCGAGAAAAGCTTCCCTAAAATCCCTTCATCTTGATTTGATCCATCTCCAAAAATAGTTTCCATTGCAATACCATCATTCATCATCATAAAACTTCCTGATTCTGCAACTACACCTTCTTGTGGATCCAATTCAATTTCAACAAATTGCATTTCTTCACCATGTATTTGATATTCAATTTCATGTGCATTCATAGTACAAATTTTTAATTATTTTTTTGATTTTAATTTAATACTCCATTCAAACTCATATATTGAGACCTGCTCTCCATTTTCATTTATACCAACAGATTTCATTGTAATTGTTTGTCCTTCTCCTGTTTTAATAGTTCTTTTTAAAGCTTCGTCAATTAAATTACCATCGTTACAAGTAAAAGTAATTAAACCAACAGCCTTTTTTGTAAAAGTTCCATTATGGTTGGTTACTAACATGGAGATTTTCTTTCCGCTTTCAGTAATTTTTTTGATTACAATTGCTCCTGTAGTTAATTCTGCTGCCATAGATTGTACAGCAAAATACATTGAATTAAAAGGGTTTTGATTTATCCATTTATACTTAACTGTTACCACGGCTTTAGAATTATCAATTTCTTTAAGCTTAACACCGCATAAAAATGCTGATGGTAATTTAAACATTAAAAAGCGTTTCATTTTTTTTACCGTAACCTCCATATAAAATATTTTGAGGTCAAGTTAAAAAAAAGTGAACAATTTTCTATTTATTTAGCTATTTATTTAGCGGCATCTAACGTAAAAATAAAACTACTTCCAACACCTTCTTCGCTTTCAACTTTTATAGTTCCATTATTTTGATCTAGAAACTCTTTGCAAAGTATTAAACCCAAACCTGTACCTTTCTCATTATTTGTACCTAACGACTTATAGTTCGTTTCAATTTTAAACAATTTTAACCTGTTTTCTTCTGAAATACCAATACCTGTATCTTTTATTATTGTTTCAACTACTTGTTTATTATTAATAATTTTCTCTTCTGATGTTATTATAATTTCTCCTTTATTAGGTGTGAATTTCAAAGCATTAGTTAATAAATTTCTTATAACAGTTGAAACCATTTTTTCATCGGCAAACACAGGTAATGTTTCAGAGAAATTAGCAATAATTGTAATTTCTTTTGCTGATGATTTTGCTGAAATACCGTCTATATTATTTTTTAATAAATTACTTATATTAAAATTATGTTTAATAGATTTAATACTTCCAACCTGTATTCGTGACCATTCCAATAAATTTTGAAGTAGATCAAGCGTAAATTTTCCCGATTTATAAATAACATTCGTATACTTTTCTAAATTCGAATATTCTTCTTCTTTTAAATCTTCAATTAGTAATTCAGAAAAACCTATAACACCTGACAATGGGTTTATTAAATCATGTGATATTATTGAAAAAAACTTATCTTTTGTAACATTTTGAATAGTTAATTCTTCTGTTTGGTTTTTTAGTTTTATATGTGTTTTTATTCGTGCTAAAAGTTCATCTGCGTTAAAAGGTTTTGTTACATAATCTACACCTCCTGAGTTAAAAGCTTTTTTTATACTTTCAGAATCAGTATTTGCAGTTAGATAAATGATAGGAATTTTAGAATTAGTTTCAATGGCTTTAATTCTTTTACAAGTTTCAAAACCATCCATTTCAGGCATTTGTATATCTAACAAAATTAAATCGGGTGTAGTTTTTTCTAAAATAGACAAGGCTAATTTTCCGCTTTTTGCTACTCTAAAATTATAACCTTTATCTTTTAATACACCTGCAACTACTTTTAAATTGTTTGGGTTATCGTCAACTACTAAAATTGTGTCGTTCAATTCTTCCATACTCGTTATTTTAAGAGTTCAACCAATTTACAATGAATTCAAATTCCATATCATTAATATTTTCATCAATAGTTTTAAATGTTTTTCCTGTATTTATTTCCAAATCATTTAAAACTTCTTGTAATAACATAAAGTCACCTTCTTCAGCAGCATTTAATAATTTTAGTTTAATTTCTTCAGGCACATCTATTGGTTTTCCTTCATCCTTTTTATTATTCTCTTTTTCATTGCTTTTATATAAAAACTTAATACCTGCCTTTTCATGCATTTCAGCTAACAACTCATCAAATTTCACTGGCTTTTTTATAAAACTAGTTGCTCCAATTTCCATAATTTCTTTCTGTTCAGACTCTAATGCACTTGCGCTTACAACAAATATTTTTACTTTATGGTCACCTGCTAAATCTAAAATTTGTCTAGTTGCTTCAACACCATTTAAAACAGGCATTACAACATCCATTAAAAAAATATCAGGTTTCCACTGTTTGTATATCTCAACTGCTTCTTGCCCATTTTCAGCCATACGAATATCAAAACCTAAGGGGTTTAATTTCTTATATAAAATATCCCTGTTTTCAAATCTATCATCAATTATTGCTAATTTCATTCCTTTCATTTCTGGGCTTAAAGTTTCAACTTTTAAAACAGCTAAATGTTCCTTTAATAAACTTCCTTCGTCCTTATTATATTTAAATGTAAATGAAAACTCAGAGCCTTTACCAAGTTCACTATCAACAAAAATATCTCCTTGCATTAAATTTGATAATTTTTTACTAATTGCCAATCCTAAACCAGTACCTCCTTCAGTATGAACTCCTTTTTGAGCTTGTTCAAAAGGTTTAAATACAGTTTCATGTTCATCTTTCATTATTCCTTTTCCAGAATCTTTCACTTTAAATATTATTGTATTATTTTCAGAATTCATCACCTGAATACGAACAAAACCATTAGTTGTAAATTTTAATGCGTTGCCTATTAAATTAATCATTATTTGCTTGATTTTAGATTCATCAGCATTTATGATTTTTGGAATATTATTATCAACTATTAATGATAACTCAATATTTTTTTCTTTAGCTTTTAGCTTAAATAATTGTTCTACTTCTTTTATTAATTCATAGAAATTAAAATCGGTTAATTTTAGAATTACTCTACCAGCTTCAATTTTAGACATGTCTAAAATATCATTAATTAGTGATAATAAATGCTCGCCGCTTCTATTTATAATATTGATATTTTCATGTTGAACCTTCGTTAAATTATCATCTTCTTGTAACAATTGTGAATATCCTAAAATAGCATTCATTGGAGTTCTAATTTCATGACTCATATTTGCCAAAAAAATAGACTTTGAAAGATTTGCTGCAGTAGATTCTTCAATTGCAATTTTAAGATGTTCTTCAATTTCTTTTTGAATCGTAATATCTTCTGAAGTACCTACAAGTCCAATTACATTGTTTTTTTCATTAAAAAAAGGCAACTTACTTGTAACATATGTATATGTTTTACCATTTCTTATCTGAGTTTCAGTATAATTTAGTTGTGGTTTACCACTTAACATTATTGAATTTTCATCTGCTTTATACTTTTCTGCATCAGTTTTTTCATGAAAATCAAAATCAGATTTACCAATTACATCTTCTTCTTTTTCAATATTCATTTCTTTAAGCGAAGAAGTATTGCATCCCAAAAAATTTGAATTTCTGTCTTTCCAAAATACTTTTATTGGAATATTATCAAGCACATTTCTTAATACTTGCTTAGATACAATTACTTCAAGTTCAATCTCTTTTTGCTTCGTTATATCTTCTTTAATTGCTAGGTAACTTATAATTTTTCCGTCATCATTTTTTACAGGTGTTATTACAACTCGTTCCCAATAAAGTTTTCCATTTTTAGATCTATTTTGAAACTCACCAGACCATTCATCACCTTTAGAAATAGTTTTCCACATATCGGCATAAATTTCTTTTGGTTGATTACCTGAATTAAGAATACGAGGATTTTTACCAAGAGCTTCAATAAATGTATACCCAGATGTTTCTGTAAATTTTGGATTTACATATTCAATTTCCCCATTAATGTTGGTAATTACTATGGTATTAGCACTTTGCTCTACAGCCATGGAGAGTTTTTGCAATTCTTCTTTTTCCTTATTTTGCTGTATTGCAATACTAATATGTGAAGCTACAAATTCTAACAACCCAATGTCTGCCTGTTGGAAGGCATTTTCATCATGATAGCTTTGCACTACAATAGCACCAATTATTTTATTATTTACACGCAATGGAACACCTAACCAAACCTTTGGAAAAGTACCAATTAGCTCAATCTCATTGGTATCTATTAACTTTCTATACTCTTTTGACTTAATTAATAAAGGTATTTTATTATTTATTAAATAACCGGTCATAGACTTTCCTATTGGAAATTCTTCTTCACTTTCTTCACCTGCAATAAATGGAATGCTTAAAGTTTGTTTTTCTTCATTTAAAAAGGCAATGTAAAAGTTTGTTGTATCTATTAAAACACCTAATTCCTTTTTAATAAATTTATTAAATTCTTTTAAATTCTGAGTTTTGTGACCTTCTTCAGCAATTTTTAATAATGTTTTAGACTTTTTTCTTTCAGATACATCTTTTATAACGCCTTCATAATGCAATAATTTACCGCTACTATCTTTTATGCTTTTAACATAATCCTCAACCCAAATAGATGTACCATCTTTTTTTCTTACATGGTACATGTTTATATAATTAGAATGCTGGTCATTAATAATATTTTGACGATCTTCTACATTAAAATATAGTTGAGATTTTATATCAATAGCCAATAATTCTTCTTTAGAACTATACCCTAACATTTTTACTAATGATGGGTTTACTTCAACAAACCTTCCATCAGGTGTGCTTTTATAAATACCATTAATTGCATTATCAAATAAACTTTTATACTTATTTTCTTCAATTTGTATATTGCTAATTACTTTTTCTTGCTCTTTAATAAGTACTAATAATTCTTCTTTAGATTTATTTTTAACATTCATACATTAATTTTTATCAATTCAAAACATACATTTATTCACCATAACAAACTGTTCATAATCAAAACTATACCAAATATACAGTTTTTTAAAAAGTAAATAGTTTAAATAAAAGAATAATTTAATGTTAAACAAATGTTAAATTATAGTACTATGTGTTGCATACTACTATTTTTTATCCATATATTTGCATAAGAAATTAGTTAAACGTATAAATTATGATAACTCAAAACGATAAAAATTACAGTTCAATAACACATTTAAGTGGTTTTGCAGGATGGTTTTTCCCTTTTGGAAACATTATTGCTCCACTTGTTTTATGGATGGCTAAAAAAAATGAAAGTACATATATTGACATTCATGGAAAATCTGCTGTAAATTTTCAACTTAGTTTAATACTGTACGGATTTTTATTAGCAATATTATTAATACCAATTGCCATATTTACCTTAGGCCTAGGAATTATAGCAATAGTAATTGGAATAATTCCTGTTGTAATTTTAAAAATTGCGCTAATTATTTCTGCAAGTATGAAAGCAAATAATGGAGAATATTACGAATATCCATTTACTATAGAATTTATTAAATAGCAATATGCTTTTTAACTATTAAATATAAACTTATGAAGATAGAAAACACAAAAGCTCAAATGCGAAAAGGAGTTTTAGAATATTGCATACTTTCCATATTACAACATGGAGATGCATATACCTCTGAAATTTTATCGCACTTAAAAGACGCTAAACTATTAGTTGTTGAAGGTACAGTATATCCTTTATTAACAAGATTAAAAAATGCAGGTTTACTTGGTTATAGATGGGAAGAATCAACATCTGGACCTCCTAGAAAATATTATGCATTAACAGAAACTGGAAAATTATTTTTAAAAGAATTAAACGGCACTTGGAGTGACCTTGTAGAAGCAGTAAACTTAGTAACTACCAAAAAATCAACAAAAAAATGAACAAAACAATAAATATAAATTTAGGAGGCATCTTTTTTCATATTGATGAAATAGCTTATAAAAAGCTAAAACTTTATTTAGATGCTATTAGAAGGTCTTTAAGTGATGATCCACAAGGAAGAGATGAAATATTAAATGATATTGAACATAGAATTGGAGAATTACTTTCTGAAAGAGTGAGAGACGAGCGACAAGTTGTGAATGAAAATGACATTGATGAAATAACTAAAATAATGGGGAAACCTGAAGATTATTTAGTTGATGAAGAAATATTTGAAGACGAACAACCAAAATACCGTACAAAAAGTTCATCAAAAAAATTATTTAGAGATGGTGAAGATAAATTTTTAGGTGGTGTATGCTCTGGGTTAGCACATTATGTTGGAATGGACACCATATGGATGCGTATTATTTGGTTAATATTATTATTTGGTTTTGGTATTGGATTTTTAATATATCCAATCTTATGGATATTAATTCCTGTAGCTGAAACTACTGCTGAAAAATTACAAATGAAAGGCGAACCAGTAAATATTAGTAATATTGAGCGTAAAATTAGAGAAGAATTTGAAGATGTTACAACAAGAGTAAAAGATGGTGTAAATGATGTAACTAGTAAAGTTAAAAACTCTGAATTTCAAAATAAAGCAAAATCTGGTATCCAAGAAATAGTAGATACTTTAGGTAAAATTATTTTAGCCATATTTAAAGTATTCGGAAAATTTATAGGTGCTTTATTAATTCTTGTTGCTACTTTAACTTTAATAGGTTTAATAATTGGTGCATTTTCATGGGGAAGTTTTGGAATACTTGGATTTGAAGGAGATTACTTAAATAACTCTCCATTCCTTTTTGACTCTTTACATAGGCCCTTCTTTTTTGATTCTATATTACCTACTTGGCTTATCATTTTATTTGGATTTTTAGCCATAGCAATTCCATTTATTATACTATTCATTTTAGGGTTAAGAATCTTATCTTCAAATGTAAAATCATTTAGCACAACAACAAAATTATCATTACTTGGTATATGGATAATTTCAATAATTGGTTTAAGTTTTGCTGGTGCAAATTTATTAACAAGAACTGCTTATGATGGTGTAAAAAACCATACTGAAGAATTACCAATAATGGAAAATGATACTTTAAAGGTAAAAATGATTGGTAATGATGATTTATCAAACCGTAAAGAATTAAGAAGACAGTACAATTCTGAAACTGTATATGATAATGATATTAAAAAACTATTTTCTACCAGAATTAATGTTGATGTAAAATCTACTGATAAAACTAATGCGTTTATTAAAATTAGAAAAGAATCTGAAGGTAAAAACAGATTAAAAGCAAATAATGATGCTGAAGCTTTAGAATATCAATTTAACTTAAACAATACTAATTTAGAATTAGACGGGTATTTTTTATCTGATTTTAATAATAAATTTAAAGACCAGTTAATTGATATCACAATATATTTACCACTAAATTCTGTATTATACTTAGACAGTTCAACGCGTACTTTTCTTTATGATATAGATAATATTCAAAATATTTACGATAGAGATATGCCTAAACATTTTTATAAAATGACTGAAAATGGCCTAGAATGTTTAGACTGTGACCCAAGCATTTATGGTGACAATTTTAAATCTAAAAATGAGCATTTTAATTTAAATATTGACAAAAATGGTGTTAAAATTAAAGTAAAAGATGGTGATAAAGCCGCTGAAGTAAAAATTGACGAATCAGGAATAGTCATTAAATAATAACAACTCATACTGTTAATTTAACAGTTGGTTCTTAAAAAATTTGAATACAACTATTTTAAAAATACTTTTGAACAAACAAAAACCTACTTATGAAAACAATTGTAAAAATAACAACAATGTTAGTACTCTTAATTACAACATCATCTTGTTTTATAGACGGAATGACAGGTATAAGAGGTAACGGAAACATCGTGTCTGAAGACAGAACAATAAATTCAAACTTTGATGAAATTAAAGTGCAACAGGGTATTACTTTGTATTTAACCCAAGATAATACAGCTGAATTAAGTGTTGAAGCAGACGAGAATATTATTGACTTATTAATTACAGAAGTTAAAAACAATGAGTTAAAGGTATACTTTGAAAAAAATGTATATCGTGCAAAAGCCCGTAATGTATATTTAACAACTAGTGATATATCAAAAATAAAAACATCAAGTGGTGCTTCTGTAAAATCTGAAAACACACTACAAGTAAATACACTAAAATTAGATGCAAGCAGTGGAAGTTCAATTAAAATATATACAAATGCAGATGAGATTAAAAGTTCAACTTCAAGTGGAGCAAGTATAGATATTTATGGAACTTCCGAAACACTCTCAGCTGATGCTAGCAGTGGAAGTTCAATTGATGCAGACAAATTAGAAACTATAGATGCCTATGCAACAGCAAGCAGTGGTGCAAGTATTGATGTTAATGTATCGGGGAAATTTACAGCAAACGCAAGTAGTGGTGGTGATATAGATTTTGAAGGAAGTCCTACTAGTGTTGACAAAAACACCTCTTCTGGAGGTAGTGTATCAGGAAGCTAATTCCAATTTATATATTTAAATTGTTAAGCCAATTCAACTAGTTTGAATTGGCTTTATTCATGTACAATCAATCTTACTAGTTATTATAAATTTGTTAAACTATGATATTCATCACTGTAAATCATTCCAAGTTGCTTACTTTTACGGCTATTTATTAAAATAACACTATTAAAATATTGAAGATGACAAAAAAAAGAATAGACCCACACTCGTTTCACATACCAGTAATGGGACTTGCTTTTACAATAGATAGTCCTATAAAAATTGCCAAATATGGTATTTCATCTGTTATTTCAATTGTTGATGATTTTATAATTGAAAAAATGAATGAACATTATTCTAGTAAATTTAAAATTCCATACAAAGCAATTTCAACAAAAGTAGAAGATTATAGAGCAAAAAGAATTACTTCATATCTAAATACAGTTGACACTATTGCAAAACAAACATTTGAAAATTTAAAGAAAAGTTTTGAAGATAAAAGCGGTGAATTTGAAAAATATATGGACATGCTTCCAGATTTTTCTGAATTAAAACAAAATTTCACAGATTCTTTCAAAAACAACACATTAAAAGAAGATGTAAGTAATTGGATTCATGACAATTTAAAATTGGGTAGTATTGATGTTAATATCATGACAAAGCTTGATAAAACCAATTACAGTAAAAAAGAAAAATTAGGAACAGAATTTAACGATGCACATGCTGCGCTAAGAGGGTTTGCCAATAGTGATTTAGAATCGTCAGTGGTACTTTCTGCAGGAATGAATCCAAGACTATATAGCTACTTTGAAAATTTCAATGACTTTTTTCCAAATAAACAAAACATACTTAAGAAAAAAATTATTTTAAAAGTAAGTGATTATAGATCAGCTATAATACAAGGGAAATTTTTGGCTAAAAAAGGTATTTGGGTATCAGAATATAGAATTGAATCTGGTTTAAATTGTGGTGGTCATGCATTTGCTTCAGATGGTTATTTATTAGGTCCTATTTTAGAAGAATTTAAACAAAATAAAGCAACCTTAGTAAATGATGTTCACGCTATATTAGTAAATTCTTTAGAAAGTAAAGGAAAACATATTCCAAGCTCTCCATTAAATTTAAATATTACCGTACAAGGTGGTGTTGGAACTTCTGAAGAACATGAGTTTTTATTAGATAATTACAATATTGATTCAGTTGGTTGGGGTTCTCCATTTTTATTGGTTCCTGAAGCAACAACAGTTGATAAACCAACTTTAAGTGCTCTAAAAAAAGCGAAGGAAAATGATTTGTACTTAAGTAATATCTCACCACTAGGTGTTCCTTTTAACAGCCTAAGAGGAAATAGTAATGAAATTTTGAAAAACGAAAGAATTGCTAATAATAAAGCAGGAAGTTCTTGCCCAAAAAAGTTTCTTTCTTCTAATACTGAATTTACAGAAAAAGCAATTTGTACAGCATCAAAAAAATATCAAAATCAAAAGTTAAGCTTAGAGAATTTAAATGCTGCTGATTTTTCAGAAAAATCAAGTCAAATTACTGATAAAACTTGTTTATGTGAAGGTTTATCAAATTCAGCATTAATAAATAATAATATTGAGCATAAAGGCGAAAAACAAGGTGTTGCAATTTGTCCAGGTCCAAATATGGCATATTTTTCAAAAGAACTTTCTTTAAAAGAAATGATACATCATATTTATGGTAAAGCAAATGTTATTACTACCAATAATCGTCCGCATATGTTTATAAAAGAATTATCTATGTATGTTAATTATTTTTCTAACAAAGTAGATGAGTGTAAAGACTCTTTAACCAAAAAAAATGAAAAATATTTAAATACTTTTCAAACTAATTTAAATGATGGTATTGAATATTATCACCATTTATTTTCATCTTTTGAAGCTAACAAAGAGACACTTTTAAGTGAGTTAGATACACTAAAAAATGAGCTGTTTACTATTAAAATACCTATTTTAGTTAAAGCTTAATCTTATAAAAAAAGGTCTTTCAAATTTGAAAGACCTTTTTTTATATCTTATTTTAAACACTACTTAATCACCACAATGAAAATTAGCTAGTGTTTTATTTTCTAATATTTTTAATGTGCTATCACGTACTTCAGCCATTAAGATACTTAAACTACATTTTTCTTCATTCACACAATCATCACATTTTTCGTAATAATTTAGACTTACGCAGGGTAACATGGCTATTGGGCCTTCTAATAACCTAATAATAGTTGAAATTTTAATCTCAGCTGGCTCTTTTAATAAATAATAACCACCTCCTTTACCTTTTTTTGAGGAAAGAATTCCGCTCTTTTTTAACGTAAGCAAAATACTCTCTAAAAACTTTTTTGAAATGTTTTCAGAAGTTGAAATATCTGAAATTAAAACAGGTACGTTTTGCTCTTGCTTTGCAAGATAACTGAGTGCTTTAAGTCCGTATTTTGTTTTTTTAGAAAGCATTTTTAAATTTACTAATTTTCAAATTAAATTATATCGTTTTAGGTAAAAAAACTTCAGCCATCATACATCTTGCACTTCCTCCTCCACAAGCCTCAATAGTATCTAATAAACTATATAAAATTTCACCGTGTTTTTTTAATTGGTTAATTTGTTGTTTTGTTAAACTTTCAAAAGCGGCATTAGACATTACTGTGTAGCGTTTATTATTTGCTCCTAAAACTTGTAACATATTACCCGCAAAACTATTTACTTGCTCTTCTGTAATTTCAATAATTTCTTTTTTATCTTCTTTTAAATGTTTTATTAAATTTTTTCGTTCTTTTTTATCATCAATGCTATCTAAACAAATTACAGAAAACCCCTCACCTAAACACATAATTACGTTAGTATGATAAATTGGTAATCTTTTACCATCAACTGTTTGGTTAGACACAAAAGGAACTGGTGTGTACTCAAATTCTTCACAAAATTCAATAAACAAATCTTCGTCTGCACGTGGCGATAATGCGCAATAAGCTTTACTATTTACTCTATCTAACAGCAAACTTCCTGTACCTTCTAAAAATAATTTTTCTACTTCGGCAGAAGTATAATCTATTACGTTTTCAATTTTAAACCCTAATTCTTCAAGCGTATCTAAAACGTCTTCTCTTCTTTCTAATCTTCTATTTTTAGCAAACATAGGGTATAAACCTACATCTCCACTTTCGTGAAAAGAAATCCAATTATTAGGAAAAATAGAATCTGGAGTATCTGTTTCTTTAGTATCGTTAATAACAATAACATTTACATCAACTGCTTTTAATTTATCTACAAAATTATCAAATTCTTGCAATGCCTTAAATTGAATAGTTTCTGATGTTAAACTATCTAATACTTTTTGGTAATAATTATTTACAGCTGTCTGTTCATTCATACGAAAAGATACAGGACGTATCATTAAAATGGTATTTGTAATCTGCTTCATAATTTAATCTCTAATTAAAGGCATTGTTGAACATCTTAATAAACCTTCTTGCTTTGCTATTTCTGCATATGGTACTTCTTCAACTATAAAACCTTGTTCCCTAAGCCAGTTGTTTAATCTTGTGAAATTTTGTTCAGAAACTACAACTTCGTTTGAAATTGAAAACACATTTGAAAACATTTGATACATTTCATCTTTTGTAATATGAAACAGATTTTCTTTTCCAAATAAATTTACTAAATAATTGTAATCCTCTTCATTGTTAAATCCTTCTTTATGAATAATTGCTTTATTACTTCCCACAGGTTGAAAGCAACAATCTAAATGTAACGCATTTTCTTTAGCATTGGTGTTAGATTTTACTAAATCAAATTCTTTTACAATTTTAGTTGGAAATAATTCTTTAATAAAATTTACACCTTTCATATTGGTACGAGCTGTAATAAACTGCTCGTAATCATTACCTTTATAAGTTCCAATAAAAATATAATTTTTCCATAACATAACATCACCACCTTCAAAATGAATATCGTTGGTAGTTTCAATAATATTTACTGAATCAATTTCATTTAAAACATATTGTATTGCTTCTATTTCTTTTTCTCTATCAGGTAAAATATTAGATTTAATTAATTTATTTTCAATAACAAAAGCAATGTCTCTTGAAAATATTTGATTATAATCTTTAATTACATTTGGTCTATAAACCTTTACATCGTACTTTTTAAACACTTTATTTAGTGCTTCCATTTCAACAACCATATTCTTTTCTAATGGATATGTACCGGCTTTTATATGCTCTTTTGATTTTGGGTCATAAGCATCTTCAATTTTAGGTGTAGGGCCATTACCTTTTGCAGTTCCTAAAACAACAGCTCTAAGACGAGAAGTTTCATCTTGAACATTCAATTTTATCATATATCTAAAATTTTGATGTAAAAATAAAAAAACCCCATAAATTAATACGAGGTTTTAGCAATAATTTAAAATTGAATATTATCTCTCTTCAAATGATTTGAATGTACGTAATGTTTCTCCAGTATATAATTGACGTGGGCGACCAATTGGTTCACCATTCTCACGCATTTCTTTCCACTGAGCAATCCAACCTGGCAAACGTCCAATTGCAAACATAACAGTAAACATTTCAACAGGTACTCCTAAAGCTCTGTAAATAATTCCTGAATAGAAATCTACATTAGGATATAATTTACGTTCTGCAAAGTACTCATCTTTTAATGCTACTTCTTCTAAATGTTTAGCAATATCTAAAATTGGATCGTTTAAATTTAAATCTTGAAATAATTCATCAGCGGCTTTTTTAATAATACGAGCTCTTGGATCAAAGTTTTTATATACTCTATGCCCAAACCCCATTAAACGGAATGGATCTTTTTTATCTTTTGCTTTATTAATAAACTTTTCTACATCCCCACCATCTTTTTGAATTTCTTCAAGCATTTCTAATACCGCTTGGTTTGCACCTCCATGCAATGGCCCCCAAAGAGCAGAAACACCTGCAGAAATTGAAGCAAATAAGCCTGCTGCTGATGACCCAGCAATACGAACAGTTGAAGTAGAGCAATTTTGCTCATGATCTTCGTGTAAAATTAAAAGTTCATCTAAAGCTTTTACAGCAATTGGGTTTAATTTAAATTCTTCAGTAGGTATTTTAAACATCATTTGCATAATGTTTGAAATATAATCTAAAGAATTGTCTGAGTAATTTAATGGTAAACCTTTATTTATTCTATGCGCCCAAGAAGCTAATACCGGAAATTTTGCTAATAACCTTACAATAGCTTGGTACATATCCTCTTTAGAGTTAACATTTACTGTACCTGGATTAAATGCAGTTAAAGCACTTGTTAATGAAGATAACACTCCCATTGGATGTGCTATTTTTGGAAAACCATCAATAATGTTTTTCACTTCTTCATTAACCATTGAATGTGATTTAATATCATCTTCAAATTTCTTAAATTCAGCCTTCGTTGGTAATTCTCCAAATATTACTAAATAAGCAACTTCTAAAAAGCTAGCCTTTTTAGTTAATTCTTCAATAGCATAGCCTCTATGACGTAAAACTCCTTTTTCACCATCTAAAAAAGTAATTTTACTTTCACATGAACCTGTATTTTTAAAACCTGGATCTAAAGTTATAACACCTTTTGTAGCTCCTCTAAGAGAGCTAATATCTATGGCAACTTCGTTTTCGGTTCCTATCAGTACAGGAAATTCATACTTCTTACCATCTACTTCTAAAATCGCTTTATTTGGCATCGTCTATTTATATAATTTAAATTATTAATATATTATTTTTTGAGTAACGAATTTAATGAATTTTAAGGTCTTTTGAAAGAAATTACCTCATTGATTTAAACTCCATGTATATATTGTTACAAACGTAAAAAGCTGGAATAAATTCCAGCTTTTTTTTATAATAATTTAATGTTTCTCCTATTAAATTTTGAATGCGTTATTTTGAGGGTAATATGCAACACTACCTAACTCTTCTTCAATTCTTAATAATTGATTATATTTTGCCATTCTATCTGAACGAGATGCAGATCCTGTTTTAATTTGACCTGTGTTTAACGCTACAGCTAAATCTGCAATTGTATTATCTTCAGTTTCTCCTGAACGGTGAGACATTACAGATGTAAAGCCTGCATTATGTGCCATATTAACAGCTGCAATAGTTTCAGTTAAAGTACCTATTTGATTAACTTTAATTAAAATTGAATTTGCAATATTATTTTCAATACCTCTTGAAAGTCTTTCAACATTAGTAACAAATAAATCATCACCAACTAATTGAACTTTATCTCCAATTTTTTCTGTTAAATATTTCCAACCATCCCAGTCATTTTCATCCATACCATCTTCAATTGAAATAATAGGGTATTTTGCAGATAATTCAGCTAAATAGTCAGCTTGTTCTTCAGAAGTTCTAATAACTCCTTTATCACCTTCAAATTTAGTGTAATCGTATTTTCCATCAACATAAAATTCTGCAGCTGCACAATCTAATGCTAACATTACTTCATCTCCTGGCTTATATCCTGCGTTTTCAATTGCTTTTAACACAGTTTCAATAGCATCTTCAGTTCCGTCAAAAGTTGGAGCAAATCCACCTTCATCACCTACTGCTGTACTTAACCCTCTGTCGTGAATTAATTTTTTAAGATTGTGAAATATTTCACTACCCATTTTTATAGCATCTGTAAAATTAGTTGCTTTTACAGGCATAATCATAAATTCTTGAAACGCAATTGGAGCATCTGAATGTGAGCCTCCATTAATAATATTCATCATTGGTACAGGTAGCGTATTTGCACTAACACCACCAACATAACGGTATAATGGAATTTCTAACTCATTTGCTGCTGCTTTTGCTGCTGCTAATGAAACACCTAAAATAGCATTTGCTCCTAATTTAGATTTATTTTTAGTTCCATCTAAATCAATCATCATTTGATCAATTAAGTTTTGTTCAAAAACTGAAGTTCCTAAAAGTTCTTCTGCAATAATTTCATTTACATTTTTTACAGCTGTTAAAACACCTTTTCCCATGTAATCTTTTCCACCATCACGTAACTCCATTGCTTCGTGTTCTCCTGTTGAAGCACCTGAAGGTACTGCTGCTCTACCTAAAACTCCATTTTCAGTTACTACATCAACTTCTACAGTTGGATTTCCTCTTGAATCAAATATTTGACGTGCATGAACACTTATAATCATACTCATATTCTTCTTGTTTTTATGGTTATTTTTATTACTTCAAAGTTACAAATTTAAGGCTAAATGCTATTTTATTTTAAACCTTTTATACGATAACGTTTTCGTTTTAATTATTATAAAAAAAGCCATTAACAATGGGTGTAATGGCTTTAATAATTTTATTTTTTACTCAATTTTATATTTTCTATAAATTGATCAAATAGGTAAGATGAATCGTGTGGGCCAGGACTTGCTTCTGGGTGGTATTGAACTGAAAAACAATTTTTATTTTTCATTCTCATTCCTGCCAATGTTTCATCATTTAAATGAATATGAGTTACTTCAAAATCAATATGATTTTCAACATCTTCTCTTTTTACAACAAATCCGTGATTTTGTGAAGTAACTTCTCCTTTTCCAGTAAGTACATTTTTTACAGGATGGTTAATACCTCTATGTCCATTATGCATTTTAAATGTAGAAATACCATTTGCAAGCGCAATAACTTGATGTCCTAAACAAATTCCAAATAAAGGTAAATCACGCTTAATTATTTCTTTTGCTAATTCTTGAGCCTCTTTTAAAGGTTCTGGATCACCAGGACCATTTGACAAGAAAAAACCATCAGGATTAAAAGCATTCATTTCTTCAAAAGTAGTATTAAAAGGAAATATTTTAATATAGCAACCGCGGTTCGCTAAATTTCTTAAAATATTCTTTTTTATACCAATATCTAAGGCTGAAATTTTAATTGGGGCATTTTCGTCTCCAAAAAAGTATGATTCTTTAGTAGAAACTTGAGAAGCTAACTCTAAGCCATTCATATCTGGAACAGATTTTAATTTTTCTTTTAAAACCTCAATGTTGGTTTCTGTAGAAATTACAGCGTTCATAGCTCCTTTATCTCTAATATAACGTACAACTGCTCTAGTATCTACGTCAGAAATTGCCATTAAGTTCTCTTTTTCAAAATAATTTTCTAATGAATCATCAGCATCTTCTCTTGAGTAATTAAAACTGAAATTTTTACAAACTAAACCTGCAATTTTAATTGAATCAGATTCTACTTCATTGTTATTTACACCATAATTACCAATATGTGCATTGGTAGCTAACATTAATTGTCCAAAATAAGAAGGGTCTGTAAATATTTCTTGGTAACCTGTCATACCTGTATTGTAACAAATTTCACCAAAAGAGGTACCATCTCTTCCTATTGACTTGCCTTCAAAAACTGTTCCGTCTGCTAAAAGCAAAATTGCTTTTTTACGTTGTGTGTACTTCATTTTTTGTATCAAAAATTATTTTAAGCTAAAATACTATATAATAGTACTTGAATTCTCAAATATGTATTTAAATATTTTAACTACATCATTTACCTTTTTATATGATAGGTTTTCCTTTTTAACAAAACTCTTTAATTGATTTTTATCAATTTCATCATCTATTAAATTTAAAATACTATTTTTATCTAGCGCTACTTTTTTAAAAACTTCACCCGATTTTATTAAGTAATTATGTGTAACTAATGATTTTGTTTTACCTAGGGTACGACCTCCTAAACGGTTATCAATACCTTGCTGAAATTTAATATCATATTTTTTTAAAAACAATTTATTCCCTGTTTCAAATAACACTTCATAAAAAGAATTGCCAATATTTTTAAACATTAAATTATTTATAGATACTGAATCTATTTCAGATGTTTTGAAAGAAAATAATTTATCTCTTGTTATTCTACTATCAAAAGAATTAGTTGTTATGTTAAAATTTATATTGGACAGTTTGTATATTTTATTATCCAAAAATAAGACTCCACTATTGTTCCAATTAGTAAATGTGTAAAGGTCATTATTTTTATCCTTTAAACTTCCTATAAACTCAACTCCTTCATTAGTTATTAATCTACTTTCAATTCGCTTAATTGTTATTCTTTGCCCATAAGAAGTATTAATGGCCAAAAAGAAAAACAATACAATTTTAAAAATATTTTTCATAGTTATATATTTCTATATACACAAATGGGATAAACTTTTAAAAAGCTTATCCCATTTTGTATCATTAAAAAGTTTTCATTAATTTGTTTCTTTACTTTCTTCAGTAATTTCAACAACTTCTTCAACTTTTTTTGATTTACCTCTACGGGTAGTTTTCTTTTTCTTAGCACCGTTTGGATTGTAAGTTGTATTGTAATCAACTAGTTCAACCATTGCCATAGGAGCATTATCTCCTTGACGGTTACCTAATTTAATAATACGAACGTATCCTCCTGGTCTATCTGCAACTTTTACTGAAACTTCTTTAAACAATTCAGTAACTGCATATTTATTTCTTAAGTAACTAAATACAACTCTACGGTTATGTGTAGTATCATTTTTAGACTTTGTAATTAATGGCTCAACAAATTGACGTATAGCTTTTGCTTTTGCAACTGTTGTATTAATACGCTTGTGCTCAATTAATGAACAAGCCATATTAGCAAACATTGCTTTTCTATGCGCTGTTTGTCTTCCTAAGTGATTAAATTTCTTTCCGTGTCTCATCTCTTATCTTATCTTAATTAAAACCGAAGTTTTAACTTAATCTTTATCTAATTTATATTTACTTAAATCCATACCAAAGTTTAAACCTTTATTATGAACTAATTCATCTAATTCAGTTAAAGATTTTTTTCCGAAGTTACGGAACTTCATTAAGTCATTTTTATTAAATGATACTAAGTCTCCTAATGTATCAACTTCTGCAGCTTTTAAACAATTTAGTGCTCTTACAGATAAATCCATATCCACTAATTTTGTTTTTAATAACTGACGCATATGCAATGATTCTTCATCATATGTTTCAGTTTGTGCAATCTCATCGGCTTCTAATGTAATACGCTCATCAGAGAATAACATAAAGTGATGGATTAATATTTTAGCAGCTTCAGTTAAAGCATCTTTTGGAGATATTGAACCATCAGTAGTAATATCAAAAACTAATTTTTCGTAATCAGTTTTTTGTTCTACACGGAAATTTTCAACTCCATATTTTACATTTTTTATTGGTGTAAAAATTGAGTCTGTGAAAATTGTTCCAAGTGCTACTCCAGATTTTTTATTTTCTTCTGCTGGCACAAAACCTCTTCCTTTTTCTATTGATATTTCAAAATCTAATTTTACAGATTTTTCCATATTACAAATAACTAAGTCGTGGTTTAAAACCTGAAAACCTGAAATATATTTCTGTAAATCACCAGCAGTTAATTGCTCTTGATTAGAAATTGAAATATTAACAGTTTCTCTATCTGAATCTTCAATTTGTTTCTTAAAACGTACTTGTTTTAAGTTCAAAATAATTTCAGTTACGTCTTCAACAATACCTTTTACAGTTGAAAATTCGTGTTCAATACCTTCAATACGAAGTGATGTTATTGCAAAACCTTCTAATGAAGATAAAAGCACTCTTCTTAAAGCATTACCAACAGTTAAACCAAAACCTGGTTCTAACGGTCTAAATTCAAATCTACCATTAAAATCGGTAGAATCAATCATAATTACTTTATCGGGCTTTTGAAAATTTAAAATTGCCATAATTGAATTGGTATCTTTAAAATTATTTAGAGTATAACTCTACTATTAATTGTTCCTTAATATTTTCTGGAATTTGCATTCTTTCAGGAACGCTTACAAAATTACCTTGTTTTGTTTCTGAATTCCAAGTAAGCCATTCATAAACATCATTCTTTCTACTTGCTAAAGAGTCATCAATCGCTATTAACGATTTTGATTTTTCTCTAACAGCTACTACATCACCTGCATTTAAAGAATATGAAGGAATATTTACTAACTCACCATTAACAGTTATGTGACGGTGCGATACTAATTGACGTGCTGCGCTACGGCTAGGAGCAATTCCTAATCTGTATACAACATTATCTAAACGAGATTCACAAAGTTGTAATAAAATTTCACCTGTTACACCAGTAGATGCAGATGCTTTTTTAAATAAATTTGAAAATTGTTTTTCTAAAATACCATAAGTATATTTAGCTTTTTGCTTTTCTGACAACTGCATCGCGTATTCAGATTTTTTTCCTCTACGTCTGTTATTTCCATGTTGTCCTGGAGGATAATTTCTTTTTTCAAAAGATTTATCTTCTCCAAATATTGCTTCACCAAATTTACGAGCAATTTTTGTTTTTGGTCCTGTATATCTTGCCATTTTTTATAGTTATATGATAGGGATTATGAATTAAGGCTAATCCTTCGATAATCTAAATCCTATCTGTTAAAAATTAATTTAATTATACTCTTCTTCTTTTTGGAGGTCTACACCCGTTATGTGGTGCTGGAGTAACATCGATTATTTCAGAAACTTCAATTCCTAAATTGTGAATTGAACGTATTGCTGATTCTCTTCCGTTTCCAGGTCCTTTAACATATACCTTTACTTTTCTCATACCTGCTTCATGTGCAACTTTAGCACAATCTTCTGCAGCTAATTGAGCAGCATAAGGAGTGTTCTTTTTTGAACCTCTAAATCCCATTTTCCCAGCTGAAGACCAAGAAATTACATCACCTTTTTTATTAGTTAATGATATAATTATATTGTTGAATGATGCTGTGATATGAGCTTCACCAACTGTCTCAACAATAACTTTACGTTTTTTTGAACTTGCTTTCGCCATAATATATTAGTTATTATTTAGTTGCTTTTTTCTTGTTAGCTACAGTTTTTCTTTTACCTTTTCTAGTTCTAGAATTGTTTTTGGTTCTTTGACCTCTTAAAGGCAATCCTGATCTATGACGAATACCTCTGTAACATCCAATATCCATTAAACGTTTAATGTTTAATTGAGTTTCAGAACGTAATTCACCTTCAATAGTGTAGTCACCTACATGTTCTCTAATGTCGTGAATTTCCTGATCTGTCCAATCTTGAACTTTAGTACTTTCGTCTACTTTTGCAGTTGCTAAAATTTCTTTTGCTCTGCTTCTACCAATTCCAAATATATAAGTTAATGCAATAACACCTCTTTTATTTTTTGGAATATCAATACCTGCTATTCTTGCCATATCTATCCTTGTCTTTGTTTAAATCTAGGATTCTTTTTATTGATTACATATAATCTGCCTTTTCTACGCACAATCTTGCACTCGGCACTTCTCTTTTTTATTGATGTTCTAACTTTCATCGTTTATACTTTAATATCTGTAAGTAATTCTTGCTTTTGTTAAATCATATGGACTCATTTCTAACTTCACTTTATCACCTGGTAATAATTTAATATAATGCATACGCATTTTACCTGATATGTGAGCTGTTACAACGTGTCCATTCTCCAACTCTACACGAAACATTGCATTAGACAATGCTTCTGTAATTGTTCCGTCTTGTTGTATTGCTGGTTGTTTTGCCATATTATGATACTGATTTTCTTTTAGTTCCTTTTTTCATTAAACCATCATAGTGACGATTTAATAAATGAGAGTTAATTTGTTGAATGGTATCAATTGCAACACCAACCATAATTAACAATGATGTACCTCCGTAAAATAATGCCCAAGATTGTGTCAATCCAAAGTTAATAACTAAAGAAGGTAATATTGCAACTAAAGCTAAAAATAATGAACCTGGAAAAGTGATTAAAGATAATACTCTATCTAACATATCTCCTGTATCTTTTCCTGGTCTAATACCTGGAATAAATCCACCACTTCTTTTTAAATCATCAGCCATTTTATTTGTAGGTATTGTTATTGCAGTATAAAAATAACTAAATATTATAATTAAAAATGCAAATAACAAGTTATACCATAAACCAAACATATTAGAAAATTCAATTCCTATGCTTTTTACACTTTCATTATCTGATCCTGCCAATAATGCAGGAGCAAACATAATTGCTTGTGCAAATATAATTGGCATTACACCAGATGAATTTAGTTTTAAAGGAATATAATCTCTTGATCCTGCAACGCTTTTAATATTTCCAGCTACAGTTTTTCTAGCATATTGTACAGCAATTCTACGAACCGCAGTTACTAAATAAACACATACTAAAATTACAAGGAACCAAACAATTACTTCTAATAAAATCATTATCATTCCACCATTAGAAGCAGTTACTTTTGAAACTACTTCTTGAATAAATGATGAAGGGAAACGTGCAATAATACCAATCATTATTAATAATGAAATACCATTACCAATTCCTTTATCTGTAATTTTTTCACCTAACCACATTGCAAAAATTGTTCCAGCTGTTAATATCACCATAGATGATAGCCAAAACATACTTCCACTTATATAGAAAGCTTCTGAAGGAATTAATTGATATATATTAGTAATATATGCAGGTCCTTGAACCATTGTAATTGCTATAGTTAACCAACGTGTAATTTGGTTGATTTTTTTTCTTCCACTCTCACCATCTTTTTGTAGTTTTTGCAAATAAGGAACTGCAATTCCCATCAATTGAACTACAATAGATGCTGATATATAAGGCATAATACCTAATGCTACAATAGAAGCTTGTGCAAACGCACCTCCTGTAAACATATCTAGTAATCCTAATATACCTCCACCACTAGTTTGATTTTTAAGTGCTGCTTGTGCAACATTAATATCAATACCAGGAAGTGGTACTTGAGCGGCTAAACGATAAATAGCCATAAATCCAAGTGTTAATAGAATCTTATTTCTAAGTTCCTCTATACTCCAAATGTCTTTAATGGTTTGTATTAACTTTTTCATCTATAGATAATTATTATACCGTTTCAGCTGAACCTCCAGCTTTTTCAATTGCAGCTTTTGCAGTTGCTGTAAATTTGTGCACAGTTACATTTAATTTCACAGTTAACTCGCCATCACCTAAAATTTTAACTAGGTCATTTTTACGTGCTAATCTGTTTTCAATTAATATATCTAATGTTATTGTATCTGTAACTTTTTTATTATCAACTAATTCTTGAAGTTTATGTAAGTTTACTCCTACATATTCTTTACGATTAATATTAGTAAAACCAAATTTAGGTACACGTCTTTGTAAAGGCATTTGACCACCTTCAAAACCAATTTTTCTTGAGTATCCTGAACGAGATTTAGCTCCTTTATGACCTCTTGTTGCCGTACCTCCTTTACCAGAACCTTGTCCTCTACCAACACGTTTACCTTGTGTTTTAACCGATCCTTTAGCAGGTTGTAAGTTATTTAATGTCATCTCTTTATAAAATGTTATTTAATTTCTTCAACAGAAACTAAGTGTGAAACTGTGTTTACCATTCCTAATACTGAAGGAGTAGCCTCATGTTCAACAACTTGATTAATTTTACGTAAACCAAGAGCCTCCAAAGTTCTTTTTTGATTTTGAGGACGTCTAATTTTACTTTTAACTTGTGTTACTTTTATTCTTGCCATCGTAGTCCTTTTTATCCGTTAAAAACTTTATCTAAAGAAATTCCTCTTTCTTTAGCAATCATACTTGCACTACGCAATTGTAATAAAGCATCAAATGTAGCTTTAACAACATTATGAGCGTTAGATGAACCTTGTGATTTTGAAAGTACATCATGTACACCTACAGAATCAAGTACGGCACGTACGGCACCACCAGCAATTACTCCAGTACCATGAGAAGCTGGTTTTAAAAATACTCTTGCTCCTCCAAATTTACCTTTTTGTTCGTGAGGTAATGTTTGCTTAATAATTGGAATTCTAACCAAATTTTTCTTAGCATCTTCAATTGCTTTTGCAATTGCCGAAGCAACATCTTTAGATTTACCTAGTCCATGACCAACTACTCCATTTCCATCTCCAACTACAACTATAGCTGAAAAACCAAATGCTCTACCTCCTTTTGTTACTTTGGTAACTCTATTAACACCAACTAAATGATCTTGTAGTTCTAACCCGCTAGGCTTAACTCTTTCTACGTTTTTGTATTTTTGATACATAATATATTAAAATTTTAAACCTGCTTCTCTTGCAGCGTCTGCTAGAGCTTTAACTCTACCGTGATACAAAAATCCATTTCTATCAAATGCAACTGTTTCAACACCAGCACTAATTGCTTTTTCAGCAATACTTTTACCAACTAATTTGGCAACGTCTGTTTTTGTTCCAACTGTTTCAATTTCTTTATTTCTTGATGATACTGATACTAAAGTAGTACCTGAATTGTCATCTACTAATTGAGCATAAATTTCTTTGTTGCTTCTAAATACCGATAATCTCGGTTTAGTAGCTGTACCAAAAATTACCTTTCTGATTCTATGCTTAATTCTTTGCCTTCTTTGAAGCTTTGATAATGCCATAATATAATTAATTATGCAGATTTACCTGCTTTTCTTCTTAATATTTCTCCTACAAACTTAACTCCTTTTCCTTTGTATGGTTCAGGTCTACGGAAAGAACGAATCTTAGCCGCTACTGCACCTACTAATTGTTTATCAAATGAAGTTAATTTTATAATTGGATTTTTACCTTTTTCTGAAATAGCTTCTACTTTTACTTCAGGAGCTATATCTAAAACTATATTGTGAGAAAAACCTAATGCTAAGTCTAATACCTGCCCTTGGTTACTTGCTCTATATCCTACACCAACAAGTTCTAACTGTTTAGACCATCCTTCAGAAACTCCAACAATCATATTGTTTAATAAAGCTCTGTATAATCCATGTTTTGCTTTATGGCTTTTACTATCAGAAGGGCGTCCTAAAACTACTTTTCCTTCTTCAACTTTAACTGTAATATCGTCTTTTATTTCTTGAGATAACTCTCCCAATTTACCTTTTACGGTTACAACATTCTCTTTTATATCGAGTGTTACACCTGCTGGTAAAGTAATTGGATTATTTCCTATTCTTGACATCTTTACTTAGTTCTTTATTAATATACGTAACATAAAACTTCTCCTCCAACATGCGTTTGAGTAGCTTTTTTCCCAGTCATTACACCATGTGATGTAGAAACTATAGCTATACCTAAACCATTTAAAACACGTGGCATTTCATTAGCACCAACGTACTTACGAAGTCCTGGTGTACTTATACGTTGCATTTTTTTTATAACAGAAGCTTTTGTTGCTTTATCATATTTCAAAGCTATCTTAATACTTCCTTGAACACTTTCGTCTTCAAACTTATAGCTTAAAATGTAACCTTGATCAAATAAAATCTTAGTTATTTCTTTTTTTACTTTTGAAGCTGGTATTTCAACTACTCTATGGCCTGCCATAATAGCATTTCTAACTCTTGTTAGATAATCAGCGATTGGATCTGTAATCATAATTTATTAATTTACGGTTTTGGTTTTCAATTAATTATTGAACCTTAAACCTGTTTAAAATTTTACCAACTGGCTTTTCTTACTCCAGGTATTAAACCTTGATTTGCCATTTCACGAAATGTTACACGTGAAATTCCAAATTGTCTAATATATCCCTTTGGTCTACCAGTTAATTTACAACGATTGTGCATACGTACTGGAGATGCATTTTTTGGTAATTTTTGTAACGCTTCATAATCACCAGCTTCTTTTAAAGCTTTGCGTTTTTCAGCATATTTTTCAACTACCTTTCTTCTTTTAACCTCACGGGCTTTCATTGATTCTTTAGCCATATCTTAATTCTTTTTAAAAGGTAAACCTAGTTCACTTAATAATGATTTTGCTTCTTTATCAGTTTGAGCAGATGTTACAAATGAAATATCCATACCACCTATTTTGTTTACTTTATCAATATCAATTTCAGGATATATAATTTGTTCAGTAATACCTAAATTGTAATTTCCTCTACCGTCAAAACCATTTGCTTTGATACCGTTAAAATCTCTTACACGTGGTAAAGATGCAGTAACTAATCTATCTAAAAATTCGTACATTTTTACACCGCGTAAAGTTACTTTTGCACCAATTGGCACACCTTTACGTAATTTAAATGTTGCAACATCTTTTTTAGAAATAGTTGAAATTGCATGTTGACCAGAAATTTTAGTCAATTCATCAACAGCATAGTCAATCAATTTTTTATCAGCAACAGCAGCACCAACTCCTTTACTAATTACAATTTTTTGTAATTTAGGAACTTGCATTACGTTTGTATAACTGAATTCTTCAGTAAGAGCACTAATTACTCTACTCTTATACTCTTCTTTTAATCTTGGTATATAAGTCATAACTATATTGCTTTATCTGTTTTTTTAGAAACTCTAACTTTTTTGTCAGCTTCCATTCTATAACCTACTTTAGTTACTTCTCCATTTTCCAATAGCATTAAGTTTGAAATATGAATTGAAGCTTCTTTTTTCACAATACCTCCTTGAGGGTTTTGCGCGCTAGGTTTTGTATGTTTAGATATCATATTAACACCTTCAACAATAGCTCTGTTTTTAATAGGAAAAATTGTAACCACTTTTCCTTCTTCACCTTTATGGTCTCCTGCCATAACTCGAACACTATCTCCTGATTTAATCTTTAACTTCATCGTATAATAGTTTATTAAAGCACTTCAGGTGCTAATGATACAATTTTCATAAATTGTTTTTCACGAAGTTCTCTAGCAACAGGTCCAAAAACACGTGTTCCTTTCATTTCACCAGAAGTAGAATCTAACAATACACAAGCATTGTCATCAAATCTAATATAAGACCCATCTTTTCTTCTGATTTCTTTTTTCGTTCTAACAACTACAGCTTTGGCTACTTGACCTTTTTTAACAGATCCACTTGGAGTAGCATCTTTAATTGCTACTACAATTTTATCTCCAATTGATGCATATCGTTTCTTGGTTCCTCCTAAAACACGGATAACTAAAACTTCTTTAGCTCCTGTGTTATCAGCTACTCTTAATCTTGATTCTGTTTGTAACATAATTATTTAGCTCTTTCTAGGATTTCTACTAACCTCCAACGTTTAGATTTACTCATTGGACGTGTTTCCATTATTCTAACAGTATCTCCAATATTGCAATCATTTGTCTCATCGTGCGCTACATATTTTTTTGTGCTTAACACGAACTTTCCGTACATAGGGTGTTTCACTTTTTTAACTTCTGCAACAACAATAGATTTCTCCATTTTATTGCTAGAAACTACACCTATTCTTTCTTTTCTAAGATTTCTTTTTTCCATCTTTACTGAATACAATTATTGTAAATCTCTTTTAGTTATTTCAGTTGCAACACGTGCAACGGTTCTTCTAAGTGCTCTCAATTGCATTGGAGTTTCCAATGGTGAAATTGAATGAGCCATCTTTAGATCAGAATAACTTTTCTTTAAACTTCCAAGTTTTTCTTGTAACTCTTCAGTTGATAATCCTATAATTTCAGATTGTTTCATTTTCTTAATCGTTTATTAAGCGTTATCAAAATCTCTAGCTACAACAAGTTTAGTTTTAACAGGTAATTTTTGTGCTGCTAAACGTAAAGCTTCTTTCGCTACGTGAGCAGGAACTCCACCTACTTCAAACATAATTCTTCCCGGTTTTACTACGGCTACAAAATATTCAGGTGCACCTTTACCTTTACCCATACGTACTTCTAATGGCTTTTTAGTAATTGGCTTGTCTGGAAATATTTTAATCCATAATTGACCTTCTCTTTTCATATGACGAGTTGCTGCAATACGTGCTGCTTCGATTTGACGAGAAGTAAGTAAGTCTTGTTCTAAAGATTTGATACCAAACATTCCATTTGAAAGTTGGTGCCCTCTTTGAGAATTTCCAGTCATGTTCCCCTTACCTTTCTGTACTTTACGATATTTAACTCTCTTTGGCTGTAACATTTTAAATTCTAAATTTTAAAAATTTATTTTCTTCTACGATTTTGTGGTCTTTTTGAATTTCCACCTCTATCATTACCGCCCTTTCCTTGTTTTTTAGAAAGACCAACTAGTGGTGATAATTCTCTTTTCCCATAAACCTCGCCTTTCATAATCCATACTTTAACACCTAAACGGCCGTATGTAGTATGAGCTTCAACAAGTGCATAATCAATATCGGCTCTAAAGGTTGATAGAGGGATTCTACCTTCTTTATAGTGTTCTGATCGTGCCATTTCTGCACCATTTAAACGACCTGAAATCTGAATTTTAATTCCTTCAGCATTCATACGCATCGTTGCAGCAATTGCCATTTTTATAGCTCTACGGTATGAGATTCTATTCTCAATTTGACGAGCTATACTAGCACCTACAAGAGTGGCATCTAATTCTGGACGCTTGATCTCAAAAATGTTAATCTGAACTTCTTTACCTGTAATTTTTTTAAGTTCTTCTTTTAACTTGTCTACCTCTTGACCACCTTTCCCAATAATAATACCAGGTCTAGCAGTAGTGATAGTAACGGTTACAAGTTTAAGTGTACGCTCAATAATTACTGTTGAAACACTTGCTTTTGATAATCGAGCATTTATATACTCTCTTATTTTATAATCTTCAGCTATTTTATCGCCGTAGTTTCTTCCTCCATACCAGTTAGAATCCCATCCTCTGATAATTCCTAAACGATTCCCTATTGGATTTGTTTTTTGTCCCATACTACTTATGATTGTTTGCTAACGTTTTTACTACCTAAGATTAAAGTAACGTGATTAGAACGTTTTCTAATACGATGTGCACGTCCTTGAGGTGCAGGTCTTAATCTTTTTAACATTCCTGCGCTATCTACAAATATTGATTGAACAAATAAACCTGCTTCTTCAATGCTTGAATCTTCGTTTTTTGCTTGCCAGTTTGCAATGGCACTCAATAATAACTTTTCTAAGTTTATAGATGCTTCTTTTGAATTAAATTTCAAAATTTGAAGTGCTTTTTCAACTTCAACACCTCTAACTAGATCAGCAACTAAACGCATTTTTCTTGGTGATGTAGGACAACCTGTAAGCTTAGCAAAAGCTACTTGCTTTTTCTCCTCTTTTATCTGTTGTGCTCTTAATTTTTTTCGAACTCCCATGATTACCTACTATTTTTTTCCTTTATTTTTTGCACCTGCGTGTCCTCTATAAGAACGTGTTGGTGAAAATTCTCCTAATTTATGCCCTACCATGTTTTCAGTTACATATACTGGTACAAATTGACGACCGTTATGCACAGCAATCGTTTGACCAACAAAATCAGGTGTAATCATAGTAGCTCTAGACCACGTTTTAATTACTGCTTTTTTTCCTGATTCAACATTTGTTTGAACTTTCTTTTCAAGTTTATGAAAAACGTAAGGTCCTTTTTTTAATGAACGTGCCATATATCTATTATTTTTTTCTACGTTCTATAATATATTTATTACTCGCCTTGGTCTTAGATCTAGTTTTGAAACCTTTTGCAGGTATTCCGTTTTTAGATCTTGGATGACCACCAGATGATTTACCTTCACCACCTCCCATTGGGTGATCTACAGGGTTCATCACAACAGGTCTAACTCTAGGTCTCCTTCCTAACCATCTAGATCTACCAGCTTTACCTGAAACCAATAATTGATGATCTGAATTAGATACTACTCCTATAACTGCACTACAAGTAACAAGAATCAATCTTGTTTCACCTGATGGCAATTTAATAGTTGCATATTTTCCTTCTCTTGCCATTAATTGAGCAAATGAACCGGCACTACGAGCTAAAACAGCTCCTTGACCAGGATGTAACTCAATACAAGAAATTGTAGTTCCTAAAGGTATTTGGCTTAACAACATCATGTTACCAACGTCTGGAGTAGCTCCTTCACCTGAAATAACTTTTTGTCCAACCTTTAATCCATTTTGAGCTATAATATATCTCTTTTCACCATCAGCATATGCTAATAAAGCAATAAACGCTGTACGGTTTGGATCGTATTCTATAGATTTTACTGTAGCAGGAATATCATTTTTATCTCTTTTAAAATCGATAATACGATATTTCTTTTTATGACCACCACCTATATGGCGCATCGTCATTTTTCCACTATTGTTTCGACCTCCAGATCTTTTTTTCGAAGCAAGTAAACTTTTCTCCGGCTTATCAGTAGTTATGGTGTCGAACCCATTTACTACTCTAAAACGCTGACCTGGTGTTACTGGTTTTAATTTTCTAACTGACATTTTTTATTATATATTGCTATAAAAATCAATACTCTCTCCTTCAGCTAACTGAACTATTGCTTTTTTATAAGCTCCTTTCATAGCGTGTACCATTCCACTTTTTGTGAATTTAGTATTACGCTGAACTGGATAATTCATAGTTCTAACACTTTCAATTTCAACACCATAAGCTTTAGCTACAGCATTTTTAATTTCAAGTTTGTTAGCTTTTTTATTTACAACAAAAGCATAACGATTATATAATTCGCTATCATTTGTTGCTTTTTCCGTTATAATAGGTTTAACTAAAATATTCATCTCTTTGTACCTATTTGCTTAAATTAGACTCAATTCCTTCTAAAGAACTTTCTAGAAGAATTATTTTATTTACATTCAACAATTCGTAAGTGCTTAAACCTGTGTTAGTTGTGGTTTTAGAGCGTTTTAAATTGCGCGATGACAAATATACATTATTATTTGGTTCAGCAAACACAAATAAAGATTTTTTGTTTTCAACACCAAAAGCTTCTAAAACAGCTGTAAAATATTTCGTTTTTGGAGACTCAAAATTAAAGTCTTCAACTACTACAATATTGTTGTCTTTTGCTTGGATGCTTAAGGCTGATTTACGAGCTAATTTTTTTAAATTTTTATTTAATTTAAAAGAATGATCTTGAGGTCTAGGTCCAAAAATTCTTCCACCACCTCTAAAAACACCAGATTTAATACTACCTGCACGGGCAGTACCTGTACCTTTTTGTTTTTTAATTTTTCTAGTACTTCCAGAAATTTCAGCTCTTTCTTTTGCTTTACTAGTACCTTGTCTTTTATTTGCCAAATATTGCTTAACATCTAAATATACCGCATGTTTGTTTGGCTCAATTCCATATACAGTATCAGAAAGTTCAACTTTCCTTCCTGTATCTTTTCCTTGTATGTCTAAAACTGCTACTTTCATTATTTCTGAATGATTACATAAGCGTTTTTATGACCAGGAACTGCTCCCTTAACCACAAGTATGTTCTTTTCTGAAACAACTTTTAAAACTCTTAAATTTTGAACTGTAACTTTATCTCCTCCCATTCTTCCTGCCATACGCATTCCTTTGAATACTCTAGCTGGATATGACGCTGCACCAATTGACCCTGGAGCTCTTAAACGGTTATGTTGACCGTGAGTAGCTTGACCTACACCGGCAAAACCGTGACGTTTAACAACACCCTGAAAACCTTTACCTTTTGAAGTTGCTGAAACATCAACAAATTCTCCTTCAGTAAAAAGTTCAACTGTTATTTGATCTCCTAATTTGTGCTCCTCATCAAAACTTTGAAATTCAACGACTTTTTTCTTGGCAGTAGTTCCGGCTTTTTTAAAGTGACCATCTAAAGCTTTATTAGAGCTTTTTGCCTTCTTGTCATCGAAACCAAGCTGAAGGGCTTTGTACCCATCTACTTCCTCAGTTCTGACTTGGGTAACTACGCATGGACCTGCTTCGATTACCGTACAAGGAATGTTCTTCCCGTTTTCGTCGAATAAGCTGGTCATTCCGATTTTTCTTCCTATTAACCCAGACATTTAAATTTAATTTAATTATTATTCTATTTTTATTTCAAAAAAACAGGGTTAAAATACTTCAACCCTGAATGTATTTTTCCGTTTTTCCTTCGTCAACCGCTCCGGACATGTTATTGAAAGTTTCCTTTCAACATTAAAGTAATTAAACTTTAATTTCTACCTCAACTCCGCTTGGTAATTCTAACTTCATTAAAGCATCAATAGTTTTTGATGATGAACTATAAATGTCTAATAATCTTTTGTAAGAACTTAATTGGAAT